>JGI24158J21664_10011420_pt1 | contig 11821 bp, 9 predicted proteins | sample Ectturendosymbi3_FD_21664 | JGI IMG/M metagenome (IMG submission 21664)
CTGAGTTCTTTCGAAGGCAAATTTACTGTATTGAAGAAAGTACTTGTGACATTGTTGGGACTTTTCGGCGCCTCCAGCAGTAATTCGGCGTTCCTGCAGTGATTCAGCGCTCCCATAGTGAATTGGCGCCCGAGGAATTGTGCTCCCCTTGCCCCCCCCCCGTCGTTACGCCTCTGTTGTAGACGTTAATGATCGACGTCTACGCACAACCATTCAGTCTCTGATTGTTATGGAGATTGATCGACCAGTGACCATTCCAATCGCTCGTGGACAAAGGTGACAAGGCCGTGCTTCCTGCTCAGGACTGACCCAGCTAGTGAGAAGCTGGGAATCACTAGCTTATCTGCAGTTGTGCAGTGGGTGTTCTGTAGGACGTTGATGAGTGCCTTGTTCTTATAGGCTAGCTGCTCAATAACGGAGATCTTGTTTTCAGTGAGACCCTCGGTGTTCAGCTGGAGTATGCTGGGTCGTGGGTCATCTTCATTCTGACCCAGCCCACGCTGAACGCATCCAGCACGGGTAGCAATGGCTGCTCTCGAAACGACAGATTTAGGGTAGCAATGGCTGCTCTCGAAACGACAGATTTAGCATTTCAAGATATGCCGCAACGGGGAAGGTCACGTGAAGGCATCTGTCTTCCTCCCAGATGACTGACTTCCAATAATAATTAGCCTACATTGTTTCAAAGAAAAAAATGTATTAGATTGGATTGAATTAAGTTGAAGCTCCTGGAATGTCAGTGTAAAATAAAATATATGCAACTAACTCAACGTGGTTCAACTACAATCTGCGAGCCGCATGTGGCACCCGGACAGATTTTAAGGCCCACGATTTTTCTCAATATTGATTTAATATTGTGTGTATGTTACAGTCGATCATTTTAATTAGAACAAACATGAAATCTTTTAATAAAAGTGTACAATATTAACGGCGTGAGACTAGACTGCAGAGACCTTCTGAAAATTAGTCTGCAAAGATAGATTTACTAAAGGTAAAGATTTTACACTAAATATATACTGGACGTTTGGAAACACATACAGTACGTATGTAAGAGTACAATTTCTACGATGAAGCAAGTCAAATCTAAAAACAGATATCGAATGGCAGACGAAAGACTGGACGATAGTCTCCTACTTGCTACCACTAAGATTAGCATTGATATAAAGAAAGGATAGTGTCAGAGAGGCCTCAACAACATGCAACCACTGACAGAAATTTGTGATGAACTGCTATTTGGTATTGTGTGATAATTTCAAGGACGTACTCATCTATCTTCCTTTTTTAGTTGAATTCTTGTGAAACTGTTTTTTTAAATATCATTTTTGGAAGTGGCCCGCAAGTTGTCACGTTTTCGTAAAATGGCCCGTTGGTCAAAAGCACCTGTAGTTGGACCACGCTGAACTAACTGATTGCTTTTATGCACATTTCACTTAACAGTCGGCATTATAACACTTATGTCTTCCTGCAGACTGATACTCAATCAATAAGAGGTCTAGTCGAAAGATAGGAACTGAGCAACCTTTCAAATTCCTGTCTTAAATTGAAAACATTCGTTTGTAGAGTAAACAGATGACTACTATGTTCAAACATAGTTAACACTTTACTTTGTTCTCGCTGCGCTTATCAACTTGTGTGCTCTTTGTAGCTTAGCAACTATAAGTAAGGAAAGGTCTTTGCAATATACGTTGTCGATGGAAAAGTAAAAGTAAAATCCGTATGTTTAGCAGATACCTTTTCTTGCCAAATGTTTCTGCATATATACACGCAAATCTGCACTCACCCATGCAGTGACCAACTACAACTTTTCAAAGCAAAGTAATGTTTAATGATGAGATCTTGTCGAACATATTTCATACAAATTATTGTTATAACTAACATAAAAAGAGAATTGACATATCCGGAAACGAAAATGCATTTAAAAGTATTTATAAAATATATTTACTATACTTTCAGCACTGCCAGCGGTATTTACTGCAACTCTGTACTCTGTACATGGGTCTGTACTGATACACGACCTCTTCACTACCCGTACAGTACCAATGGCCATGACACAATCGATTAATGAAAATTATCTTGAAACATATCTTAGGCTACCAATGCAGCACGGTTACATCATCGGTTTCTAAAGTTGGTTTAAACCTTTCAAATTTTATTTGCGTTACATCTGCTCAAAACCAAAGTGGCGCGGCACCAAAAGCAAAATGCGGCAATCCTTCATTTGCGTGAAGACGCCATGGTACTGTAGTTAAAATACGTGGGAAAATTTTGATTGATAGAATTCAAGCAAAAATGACAACAAAAGCTCGTTACTGTTGTGTTTTACCAAAAATGTAGAGAAACAAAATTGATTTATACAGTGGGGAGACAATGATCTAACGCTGCCCCTGAACTACACCATAGAAAAATAAATCCGATGCCTTAGTTTAGCTCCGTGTAAATTTCAACCTTTTATCTTCACGTTTAGTTGCCAAAGCCTCAACCATGCAAGTCTTACGTTTTCTCCTGAACGGTGGGGTTGACAAACAAAATAGTACAGTAAGTTAAATTTCCCGCATCCTGAGCACATAGAAAGTTATATAAGTCAGCAGTTGGACTTGTACCTGAACGTGCTTTGAAACGCGACTCAACCAATCTCTTGTGCATTTTTATAGCGACATCGTTTTGCTTGTAAAGACACCTTAAAAATGCGACTTCAAATACCTTTAACACACATGTTTGCAAGGATTTTCAGCACGAAATACGCATGTTCCGCACAATAAGAATGTTACGCTTTTGATCTAGTATTACTTATCTGCAATTTGTCAAAGAGTAACTTAACCAAAAAGTCCACAAAAACCATCGCTGCACCGTTCGGTTTTCGTTGGATTAAATCCAAGGCAATATCCCGGTCCGTTNTGATATCGGCACTCGTACGACTTTGTCACGCTGCAAATTGGATATTTGCATGCTGTCTTGCCAATTTCGCGTATTTGACCGCAATAAATTTGGCATCGCCTTTTTTCTGTCAACTGTTCATTCAATATGCTGCACGGATACGCTCCGTCGGTGCAAGTGCGAGAACGAGTCTCCCAGCCTTCGCCGCATGAAGCAGAACAAGGACTGTAGCTAGACCAGGGACTGTAAAACGGGCAAGATCCAGTGTTGCAGTTTCGTGATTCTTGTGACTTGCCATCGCATCCCTTTCCAGAGGGTAAGCACCGCCTTTGACGGGTTTGTTGTCCACCACCGCACCGGCGACTGCACTGTCCCCAATCACCATAACCGCCCCAGTACGGGCACGTACCATCCCCACATCTCTCACTTTGTTCATGAAGACCTGGGCATGTGCCTTTGCCAACGCATGCCCTACTTCGCGTACGGAGTCCGCCGCCACAACTTTGCGAGCAAGAGGTCCAAGCTCCCCAGTAGGAATTATATACGGCAACTCCGGAGAATTGCGCTCCGAGGTCTGGACGGGGAATGTAGCAGTAATGCTGCTCGCAGCATCCGGCAAAACTGCCCTTAAGCCGAGCGTAACCAGTAATCAAAACGTTCTGGTATGGGCATCGCGGCTTTAGTGGACCCGGAAAAGGTAATGGATAAGGCAAAGCACCAACGCCTGCGCCGTAATTGGGGTTGGCATTGAGACCGTATGAGTTGGGTTGCACGGAAAGAGAAAACCCAAATGGTTTTTGAGTCGGGAAAGCGCCAGGGAAATTGAAATTAAATCCAGCAAAGGATGAACATCCCGGAAGATAATTGGGAAATAAATTATTTACAGATCGCTTTTTTCTCGAGTTTGTGGTGCTGTTGGGACTGGAACGGCCTGACACGTCAAGAGAGAAGGCTGCTGGAAATAGGTTGTTGACACCTGGGAGTGGGAGAGGGGGACATGTGTCTAATCTGAGATTGTTGAGTTCCTCCTTCCAATTGTCAGCTCTGATCAACCCTTGCTGAACGCGTCGCCAAAACTTTTGTTTCAGATAGCTTGGAACAACATCGCTCAAAGCGATGCTGCAGAGATGTTTGCGAATTTGTTCAAAGCCAATTATTGGGTCTACAGCACAACCTGACAGGCGACAGCTGTGATAATTGCTCAAGTAGTCAACCGGTTTAGCATTCAGATCAAAAGGGAGGCATAACGGTTGCCCGTATATGTCGCGGCCAGTCGGGTGCAAACTCCTGTAGTTGTCTTCCGCAGAACGTATTTGAATCTTTTCGCTGGTTGCAGGAAAATAGCACTGGTTCTTTTTGAAGCATCCGTTTATCAGGTGACATTCCGTCTCAGTAATTCCTTTAAAAACACAAAAGTTTAAGACAATGATCATAACGTTTTTTTCATCTCGCAAGGTTAGCTTATTTTCTGCAGTGTAGCAATTTATGTCACGTAAATCTAATTTGTCGAATTAATCCATTATTTCAAGTGAAAATGTACTAGTCAAGGGACTAGCGAGTTTTGCATTCAAGAATACCGATTGCCCTCAAAACTGATCGAGCAAGTTTGACGGATAAATAGTCAGGATACTTATTAAAACTTCATCACTGATTGGTCAACTCACCTGGCCACCCGGCAATTTTGGGCTGAATACCAAAATACCGAAGGCTGCTAATAATTTCACATCCACAAGGCGCTTTCAAGATCGCTGCGCCATGTTGTTTCAAAAAACATCGAGTGTGAAGAGCATTCCACTTGCTTCCGGTCTGATAAAAAAAANAACAAATCGTGTTTATACAAGTTGCAAACCCTCGTAGTGTTCCGCAACTGTCTTTACATTTAGTGTAAAAAGCTTGCACTCCATTGANTTCCAAACATCTCTGAAAACGATGATGCAGTATTTACCATATTTCCTGCGCAACATTTTCAATATAAGATCAGTTTCCTTGGCAAAAAGTGCGGACGTTTTCCCGAAAATAAAAAAGCTTTGAAATATTCTGACACTTGTAAGAAAATCCTTGCAGAAAACGTAATTGCCAGAAAATGTAATTTTCAACGAAGTAGAAAATTTAAACAATCATTGCCTTCTGAATGTAGTCGTTGGCCAGCTTGTGGAATTGAACGTTACGAATCGCCAAATGGCAAACGGGAACACCGGGAAGGATGGCATGCCCCTTCGCAGCTCGGATATTTGCAAGTTGAACATCGTACGCACATCCGGGTCGTGACAAACATCCGAATCTGCTTATTTCCAAGCTTGGATCGCTCTTCGAGCACGGAATCCTACGAAAGGATTTATTATTCAACAATGCCACAAATATGTGCAAGGGTTTCAATGTGCTTCAAAGACATTTTCTAACTTTTTCATATGTTCTCCTATAGAAGATGGACAACGTGATAAAACTTATTCGCTTGAAAAAAAACGTACGTTTCATACAGTTACGTTGACGTAAACATATGGGTAAATCATAGGAATTCTCCTAACAACCTTAGCAATAAAGAGAAAAAATTCGTTAAATCGCGTTTGTAATTTGCCGTACAATTTTACTTGAAGTATTTCACTTTGCGGAAAACTTCTATCGGATGACACACCCAGTAAACTACTAATCGTCAATTGGTGTAAATCTCTTTTTACCCACTGGCCACAAGCAAATGACAAAACCTTGTAAATTGATGCACTTTTTTAAAATTTACGAAAAAAATGTATTTGAGAAAAATTTTCCAGTCAAAACAGAATACTGCTCTCCATCCAAAAGCTATTTAAGTGGTTGACTTCGCAAAAATTAACGCGTTGCTGTAAATTTTCCAAAACTCTCCAGCCAACTCGCAGAAAATCTCTCATTTATAAGGGTTTTAACCAATAACTTTTTTATAGATACAGGCTAACAGTAACTTGTTTACCTTGGCCAGACCTTAGTATTCATTCAAGTGTAAATATAGCAGGATTGATTAAAACCTTGGTAAAACCGTCCTTATTACGTCATGCAGAAATGTCTTAAATACAGAACACACACATTCATGGGTGACAAATCAATTTTTTATGCACCTCATGCAATATGGAACATTCACTGGTGATTCCAACAGCTTGTAAATTAGTGGATCATAAGGGTTTATTCCACAATTGTAAGGGAAAACACTGTACTGGGGCTGCACTGGGGGAAGTACCGCAGGTCCTCCAGGTGGTGATCCACCTCCAACTGCAAATAATATAAAAACTTATATGCGACACATTTCTTAGTTTGCTTTCAGAACACCGATCGACAGTGTGTCGAAGGTATAGTTTCAATAAAATCAACTCACAGAAGGAAAACTTATTTGTGGCAAATTACTACAAATCCCAACCAAGATTTACGTTAGAAAAGAACCTCAACCACCTATACAGCGGGGGTTTGCTGAAAGATTCACAATGACACTTACGGCTAAAATATCGCCCTTCGATGCCGTTACCAGTGGTCGCATTCGAAGCCCCAGGCGTCGTAATTATAGAGCTGACAAACATACTAGCGTCTTGTTCGTTGACCTGCCGATCTTGAGAGACCACCACTGCAAAACGGACAAAAAAAGGATTATGAATCATGCAGTAGCATTACTTTTGTGTATGTCTAAATTAAAGCATGGGTACTGGTTTTTAATCAGTTATTTACGCTTTCTTCGTGTCTTCTGATAACTTCGTGATAAACATTTCTGTTTGCGTTATGTTGAGGTTTTGGTCTACTGTGGAATAACAACTTTCTTTTCGGGCAGAAAAAAATGTTGAGAAAATCTGTCAACTGTCTAAAGTAATTTGCATTTTCAGGCTGTAATCTCACATTAAATTATCTTCTTCGCGCATATAGCTATTCTTCGCATGAAACATGCGAATACTGTATATGGCATTTAAATCAACCTTTGCAATTACAGTGGAAACTAAACGAGCAATGGTACTGCAGATATGATCGCCTTATTCCTAAAACGTTGTGTTATGTCGTCGTTAACACTAACATAGAATGTCTAGAATGTAGTGTGCCACACACGTTGGTAGAATAACTTGGTTCGGTTGAAACGGTCTCGTTTTTCTACTGTACCTTTGACAACAGCAATATTCTATTCTGTGAAGGAAAATAGAACTAAATCCATTTAGGTTCGCTTTCTCATTTATTATAATAATCGGCCGCAAAAGTTTAGAAAAAAATCTTTAAAATGTCATGATAAAGCAAAGATAAACTTTTTGCCATAACCAGTCTTAAAATCTCTCCGTCATGACCAACCAAGAAATGGCTAGAATTGTGCTAAACATTAATATTTAAAATCACATGGTACCTTTTTTTGACCAGCAAGCGCTGTTCTGTGCATCCCAGTGACAGAACTGCGCTTGTGTACAGTTTTCTTGGCCGGTTATATCAACGCCTGTTTCGTCGCAGGGATCTCTGCAAGGAGCTTTTTCGTCATCTGTGATGTTAAGTGCAAGAGATGCGGTAAAAACAAAAAGTGACAATGTAACATCGAAAAATGACTTGCAACTATTTTTCACTTGAGGTCATTTGTTGCTGTTCCAACCGAGATTTTTAAATTTCTTGTCCAACGCCTTGCGAGACCGAAAATCAGTACAGAAAGCATGAATTCCAATTGGATCTTCACACTGATTGGTAGAATTTATAAAAAAAATCTGTGGTATATGTACTTTTGACAAAACATGCTGCTTATCACGACATTGTGACTGATGCTCACGATTTTTCAGCAGTCTGACTTGCCTCTCCTGTAATGTTTTGAATAATGTTGAATATAGTTTTCAGTAAAACATTTTCGACTTTTCGTGATAACAGCAGAAAAATATGTTACAACTCCTCTACCAAAAAAAGAACAAACAAAGTAGCTAAATCGGAACCTGAAACTTTTCAAAATTTGTCAAAGTATGCCATTCCCCTTGTTGGAAAAGAAGTTCAGCACATAAAAACATTAATACTAAAGTGAATTTTGCAAATATTTATATGTACTCTAACCAGGAATATACTTACTAGGATCAAATACACCACTTGAGATCATTTGGTCTCGAACACCGCACCCGTTGCTTTCTGAAAAATAGTCAAAGGCGGATTAAAACTTCTGATTTTTCCTTGCAACCTCGTTTGTAATATTGTGTACAACTTACGTGTTGTCGCCACAGCGATCAGTAGAAGAGCGAAATACAGCACAGTCTTCATTGCACTATGCTCCAGCATGTGTCCCTATACCTGTAGAAACAGTAATAGTGCCTATCATTTGTATTTGAAACGAAGTCAACGAACGACTATGCAATGACATTGTGCTTCAAATCACTTTTCCCATTCCCTGCGTAGAAATGCTAAAGGCGGGCATCAATTTACGTTAAAGTTTGCCTATAGCTTGCTTACGAAGATTTTTGCATTCCACCTCAAGCATTGCTCATGTTCAAGGCCAAAAGCAATTTATAACATTTCTGCAAAAATCATTTAAAAGAAAACATAGACGTTGCGAAAAGTGACCGTGTAGTTTACCGACCAAGCAAAACACAAAAATGTATTGATCTTGACAAGCAAATGTGGGGTGCTCGATTGGGAGATTTTCATCACATAAAAATGCACGTGAACATTTCAGTTTGGGTCATGTTTTAGATATGTGAATATATTTTTTTCAACCCTTGACGATATTTGTCCATGCGCTGTTTTGTCAAGTCAATTGGTTTAGAGCATTCAAAGAAAAACCCGTTAAAACTTCATGAAGAATCTGGTGTGGCGTTTTTGAAAAATTTTATTAATTTAGCGTGAAGCCGTGAAGCATCTTTATTTTTGGTTAGCGCCTTTGACTTGAGTGATAGCCTCCTTTGCCTAAATATTCAGATTTTACGCAAACATTTTTAAAAGCAAACGCAAAATAACCCGGAGATCAAAACAGTCAGAATGACATTGATATGAACAACCCAGTCTGAAATTTTTTAAATAACCTGTCGGTTGCTTTAGCAACCGGTCAGGTAAATAAACTAAATTAACTCTGAGCGAACGGCGTTCTCCAAACAACGTATAAGGAATACGTCGCGTGTCATTGAATCCACATTCATCTTCAACACGCAGTCACAAACACTATCTTCTTTCTTGAAGACGCTCATGCTTCAACACAGCGCTACCTTGCTTGCACTGTTGCCAGTGGTCAGCGCCAACCTTGACCGAACTCGGTCAGTGCTGGTGATTGGCTTTCAGTGCAAACTTATATAAGGTGTCCCGGTAGCTGCTCCTACAAAATGGAAAAACGCTGTTGAGGTGTAGACCAACATCGTCAGTCATTTTAAGCGGTTTGTCACCTGCGGCTACAGTTCTACATTGGCCACTATAATGACGCAGACTTCTCCGTAAAACGAGGTATATTAATTGTAATTAGATGGAAATTTACTCTTGTTAGGAAATCGTACGTCCAATAGCGATGTCGTTCTTGGTGCAATTGCATATGTTTGCTATCTTCACTATCTAGTCATACCTTTCCCTTGCTGGTTTTGTGTGTTAATAACAACATAATTTTAACGTGTTGTTATAGACGTCAAGTGTTTGCAATGAGCATAGGGTCGGAATTGTTTGCTGGTACAAACGCACGAATTTTTTAACTTACTCAAAGTCTCACATCACACAGTTTTTAAATACAATCATTCCTATTGTTTGACAAAATACCTCTTATTCTCTATGAGCAACTTTTTTTCTTTTTACTGTTTTAGGAAGTGAATACATTGAAAAAGACCTGCATTTTGCACGTATTTTGAAAATATTATTTTCTCGGAATCAGTGATTGACATCCATACTTCCAGGATGCAGTGTTAGGTATAAGTCACTGAGATTCAAAGTTCATCAAAGAATAGTCACCCTTGTAACAAACGCAAAAGCGGTCCTGTAGTCAAAATTCACGTCGGGCCAATAACGCTGATGCAGTATGTTTGAAACATTCAGCAATTCTGTCACAAACTGTAGCGTAGTTGCACAAGCTATCCAGCAACAAATGGAGAAGGTAACGAACCACAATTCAGAACAACAACTGTAATATTGTGTTACTCTGCAATCGAACATGCCTGTTCGGTTCGGGGAAGATCTTACCATGCGAACAAGGTCCATTTAGCTCTCCACCAAGCTTGATGGCATATTAATGGATGTTTTAAACTTACTGCACACATATTTCCAGCCTCCACTTGTTGGCAGGAATTCCCCACCTGACATCACAAGACGTGTTGCAAGCCAAGCAGAGCTGCTGAAGCAATCAGTTGATCAAAGATACTTCATCTGTGGGGCCAGCACAGCAACAAGACCTCGACTGAAATCAAAAACATCCTTTTTATTGGCCATGTCGTTCCTTTTGTATCATCGACAGCAGAAACATGAATAGAGCGGTTGAAGAAGAGACTGAACATAATCCAGAATCACCTCAAATGAAAATCCCCTTCCAAAACGCTTCCCACTGGAGCTGGTGAACCGTGAGCAAGATGATTTATTCCAACCAGCCTGACATCAAGCACGGCAAGATTAAAACGAACGTGATGAAGTAGTTTACGCACCCGCCCCTCTACCTGTGAATGTTGCGAACCAATAGCAAACAATACCACACTTACGTGAATGTCCACTGCCAGCTGCACCATGCATAGAGGTGACATAGCAGGCTGCAATAACACAGACAATGCGTCAGCAGGTGGCTATTACCGACATGAAGACGCGAGGAAGAAGAAGAAACGGTTGACTGTGCAATGAAAGGCCATCAGTCTAGGTATGGGGAATCAATAGGTAGTTGGAAAATATTTCCCCACGGTGGCAGCCCCTACAGTTCAACCTGGCCCCAAAGACCACTCCTTTCCTTGAAACAATCCAGGTAATGGGAAGTTAATTTCCTAATGGCAGGACAACTCAGTGACCCCAAACCTTTACCGGTCTCTCTTTGGAAAATTTCTCAAAGCGATCAACCTCTCTCCTGAAGTTTCTGCTAAACACTGCTAGTTTTTTACTCTAAAGTTCGCTAGCGCCACCTTGCAGAAATTCATTCATTTGTTTTTATACCCGCTTTTCCTCTGGGGAGGGTGGCGAGAGCAGCAGCACTAGGAGGTCTCCAAGTACCTCACGGTCAACAGTAACCTTAGATACTTCTGCTGGCTCTCCACCATGACGGGAAAAGCAAGGCTGTAGTCACTCCACATGGTGCTTGGACGAACTCTGGGCCGCTTTCCCGTGGGTGTAGCCAGCAAGGCTTGTCTCGCTAATCTTTCCTAGGACATTCTGGCTAGGACATAATCGAACCAACGTATAGGATCTCTCAATTCGGAGAAGTGGCTCGATATTCGGTGTTTTACGAATTTCAGAGCTGCCCACTTTGTCGCGAAGCGTCATACCATGAACTCTTCTCAAAAATCGCATCTCTGCAGATTGTATTTGGGTAGTATTATTTCAGTCATTACCAAAATTCATGACAATAGTTCAGGATCGGAACAAAGACCAATAAACCGACAGGTTTGCGGTGTTTGAAAGTTCTCATTTTGTCATCACAAAGCGATAAGGCTCAGCAGCCCAGCTTTCCCAAGATGCTAGCAGTACCAAATTGTCCAAAATAGCAAAAATCATTGTCATAATAATTTCTAAGTTTAATTAGTAGTTAACCGGTGAAATTCAAAGTGCAGAATGTTTTTGGCTGTCGCAAATCATTGATGGGTATGATTTTTTCTAAGTATCAATTTAACAAACTTTTGTCATTTCTTCACAAATACCTGTTTGTAGTAAGGCACCAATACCTATATAGGCTAAATCTATGAGCAGCAGTACCGTTTTGTTTTGTGAGACATTATTCGCGATAAGAACACACAAACTTCATTTTTAGGCAAAAGCAATTTATCGAGGCAGCGGTTTATACCACAGTTTTTGTGAAAAGTCTTAAGGTTTCGTCATGGATGATACC
>JGI24158J21664_10011421_pt1 | contig 11820 bp, 9 predicted proteins | sample Ectturendosymbi3_FD_21664 | JGI IMG/M metagenome (IMG submission 21664)
GTGCATTTAGAAAGCTCTAGCACCTATTGCACAGCACTAAACGTTTGCCTTTACAGTGTTTTTGTTGTTGTGAATAATAAATTCGCTTCATGGTGGGTTTGTTGCATTGCTGGAAGCCAAGAAGTTAAGCATGTGAATTGGTTTCGTGTTTTAAATCAGATTTAGCTGTTTTGGAATAATTCTCGAGTAGTAAGGTGTCATGAATTGCCCAGCCTTAAAAAATAGCAAGTTACTGTATCCATCGGGTCAATACTGTTTCATTATGTCAACAACAGCCGTGTACCACGATGGTCTGACTCTTGCGGTCCTCGAAAGTGATGGACAGTGTCACGCTTGACCAATATCCAGTGCTTAGAACCAACAGGAAACAAGTGTTGCTATTGTTGCTGATCATCTGAGGGCACCTGGTTAAGAATCCACGCGGTTGCATTTTGTGTCCTGGGATTGCATTTTGTGCGAGACATTTTTGCAAAGGCATGCTTTTCTACAACGCGTTGCTGCTGCGTTCCGTGTTCACACTGTCTCGTTCTATAGTTGATTCCTAAACAAGAAATGAATGGATCCGACGGACGAAACGACCATTTTTCTTAGGCTTGTTGTTTTCACGTGACGCAAATGGCTTTTGGTAAAAAATGACGCGGCCAGCGTCAAAAAAAGAACCCAGCACCAACTTTGAATCGTTAATCTGTAATGTCGCAATAAAGGCACAGATACTTATAGCTAGCGTTCTGTCTAATGCGGTGGGCCCCCACCTTTTCCTAACTGCGCACCCCTAAGCAGGTTCATTTATTGCTTGTCGACCCCAAATGCTAATTTTCTTTATTTAAGGAACTGGAATGTCTTCAGCGTCTGCGGGGTTGAAAAAATCGTGATTTCAGATTTGTAACGAATGCACAGAAATCATCCTAATAACGGGCAATTGTTGCCTTACCCGATGTTATAATGCTGTTGACTTGTGATCATCTAGGACAGGGCCTTCCAATCCTTTTCTGACCATGTACCCCTTCAGCATTTCGACAAACGACCTTTTCCCCCTAAAATCTCTTATGGCAAAATATTTAAGCATGACTAATCATAGATACATTTACCAATAAGCGTATATAATCATTTTTGAAAATAATATTCACTGATATTTGTATGTACATTTGGAAATACATATAATATGTAAATAAACATTTCCCTTCTATTGCTAACCGTAAATGCGCCCCTCGAGACAGGCAAGTCTACTCCAGGTTGGGAACCCCTGATCTAGAAGGCGGCCATTACTCGCGCAATCCTGCTCCACCTTCTTGGACTCAACCACTGGTGTGTTGAAAATAAAGCCTTGCCCGACTTTCGGCAGCTTCGAATAGTTACGTCACGACTTCACATAGTTGCTTCACATAGACGCTCGTGTTGCACGTTTCAGTTGCAGCCACACGGTTTGAGAACGAGGATGTTGCTGCGTTTTTTTACGACAATCGGCATGAGACAGTTGACTTAATAACGCCCAAAAGTCCCTTTGCTGGAATGAAGCGAAGATGAAAGATGACGAATCGCGCCACGACTGGATGGTCTTTATTCAATAGGTGTGTGTGGGCCAGCATGGCTGTGCGAACTCCTTTTCATTTGACGGGCACCTTGGTGATCTCCACCCTCATGATTTTCTCCCGAAATAAGTAGATATACGTACTTCGGTGCCTGACGCGCCCACGTCGCAAAGTCCTTTGAATATGAACATTATTCCTTGAACAATTTTTCGACATTGAACATAACTTCAGTCAACTTTTGAGTGCCGCTTCTCGTGAGTGCATGTCAGTAATTAGAAGCTACGATCCTTAATTGCCGCTTGTCAATGCGGTTCAGAATATGTAATTACAAGTTTTCTGTGGATAATTTAAACTGTCAAATCCTGGACTTGGCTCGCATTCGTGCAGACAACCTTGCTTTTACCGTTACCCGGGATTTTTTGACGAACCTGTCAGCTCTTGTCAAGCAGTCAGAATTTCGCGCTTAGCTGTAAACCGATACTCATTTCGCGATTCGTAAAAAGTGTTGCTCCAAAAGCGAAGCTGTCAGTTATCTTATCACCAGTTGTTTCTCATCCTATTTGACGATTAAAGAAATATATTGGAACACCCGTCGAATTTACTGAGAACGTCACTTATTGTTCAACTGAACAGTAGTAAAAACACATGTTGGAAAACAGTTAACACACTGCGGTTTCAATAATTGTGACAGAAAGGTTTGAGTGCTGTTGATCTTTTTGATTTAGACCTCTCTTCTGCGGATGGGCGCAACCATGCGAGCGCATGCTTCAAATTTGCGAAACGTAGGAATGCTGGGCGAAATTTAAAATTTCGTTCTCAGGGAGTGGAAATGTTTCTGTATTCCTCGAAACTTCCGCTGCGTCTCATGGGAAAGACTCTCGATACCAGAGAAGGTGTGACAGTTTGCTCCTGAGATACTTTTGCGCGGGACTGTTGGAAGCGTACCAGACTAGAGGTTATTACAGAAACCGCTGACGGCAAAGAGTTGTGTTTTGTAGATTTTGCGAGAATGTACGATTACTTAGCTCCGTACTTTACATGTTTTTTGATTAGCATGAGATGCCCGTGATTTGGAGTTTTTAAGGTTCTGCCAAGACCTGTGTGTTTCTATTTTATATTGTTCAAGTCGTAAATGTTGTTGTCATTGGAACCGCTGGTCGTTTTTGGAACCAATTAATTCACGCAATCAATCAGATTATTGCTTCTTGTCGAAACGTCTTTGATAGTTTTTTTGTAATGCCCCAAAACAAGATGTTTGGAAAGTGATTACGTCACCCCTTCCCCCTTTGACGTTGGTAGTTGGTAACGAAATTCAGAGGCAACTTCTGAAGCATATTTTTACAATCAATCTCCTTGAAAGCTGTTAATTATGAAATAGCACAAGTCATTCAAGCAGTCCTGGTGCGTTTGCCTTTGTGGAGGACTTCGTGCACTTTTTTGTCCAGTGGAAACGCGAAACATTTAAATTATACAGCGCACAATGCGTTTGTCAATTTTCAGAAGCAATTTCATAAAAAATTCTGTCTCGACCGGCAACATTTTGTTTGTTTGCTCACCACAGAAAATTTGTATCGTAACATGCCTCTGCTGCCATTCCAACACCGGAGCTGCACCTGGGCAGAAAATGGCAAGCATATGATGAATCTCATATGTCATAAGTTTGATCTCAGCNTTGCATAAGGGNCCAATGTCCCGCTGGCGTCGCGATTACACGGAAGTCAGCGTATGATAGAGTTGCGGCAAGCGCCTAAACCTTCACCATAAAAGTGTTGATTCCCATTCTTTCCATGAGTGAGCAAGTATTTAAGCGCTGTTGCTAATGTTTTGTATACTGTACCTTAATTTGTCGGTTTGATCTACGACTTTTTTGAAGTTTGCACTAATATGTTTCGAGCAAGGTCAATGCGCGGGCACGTTGTTGTGAACAGCTTCTCGGCATTCTGTCGTATCAGCTGCTTCGCCAAGTTTACGGGCATTCGCGTTTTCTGATCCTTGGGTGATGTCATCCAGGTGTCGACGAGCTGCTCTCCCAGCACATCGCTCATTTGTGGATACGCGATCCGATGACACTTTTTTCGAAAAAGATCAATCTTGACGATGATAAAGACGCCGACCATTTCGAGGTTGGTANTTTCCAGCTGAAAAAAAACGCAATGAATTGATGTTTTTCGGTGATNCTCGTGTTGTTGTAGTTTTCCACGAACTTGTTGCCCTTGTTAGCGATCATTAATGCAGGGTTCCCACGCGATATTGAAAGNANTANNNAATTTCAAAACCTTGAAAAAGTATTGAAATTGGCCAAAATATACATTAGGTATTGAAAAATATTGAAAATTCTAAATGGAAATGAAATTTAAAGCGTCTGAGCAGAATTTTACTGAAGGCAAAGCAGTTCATTATTTTTGCAGTGTTATGAAATGTGCAAAATTCAGTTTCATGATTAAGGATTTCAAAAATTAAGAAAAGTAATGGTATTGAGCTTTTTTAATTGAGTGTTGAAAAGGCATTGAAAACGTATGGAAAATGATTTTTGAAATGTGTGGGAACACTGCTAATGGCTGTAATTCTCATGTTTAGGGCGACTGAAAACTTAGAAACTAAGGGCTGCATGAACTTTTTCCTGTTGTCATGGATATTTTTCATGTATGTTGTCATGTACACAGACGTCATGTATGGCAAACATTGCACAGATAATAACACTCGTATTTCAGTTCACAACAAACAAACCTTAGCCTTGCGGCAAGCTTCTGAGGAATCTGCCTGCTTTGTGCTTTCATTCTTCTGCGATGATTAAAACTTGCAAGCGTATCTATTTTTCATAGGCCACAAAGATGGCGGCAAGTAAATCGGTCACAGTTTATTGACGGGGAAACTAGTTTCGCGTTTTCCAACGCATCATCAGTCCTTATTCTAATAGATTCGTATTTCAGTTATCATGCTTTAGAAAATTTGTTGTTAGTAATGCTTGTTTGTGAAACATCGTTTTCTCGCCGCCTTATTCATTCCCTGACAACATTCAATCTTCTTCAAACCCCAGTTTTTAATCTGTACTTCTGTAGCAGTATTTCTATGCGATTAAGGAAAATAATCATGTTTTTTTCTCGTCTTCTTTTTGTTTAAACGCTTGCTTACGTTGAAGTCGTTCGAACAACTAAGTTCATTTGAGCAGACATCTGCTTGCTCCGCAATCCCATGTTTTGACATAAATTGCTGCTTTCTCGCAGAACATTCAATCGACCAACTGGCAATCAATGAGATTCAAACCCCCACCACCAGGGTCTAAAATCGGGTGGAGAGTTGAGTTCCGGGTCATGGAGGCTCAGCTGACCGACTTCGAAAACGCTGCATTCGTCGTTTTCATTGTTTTGCTAACAAGGGTCATTCTGACGTACAAGCTGGATTTCCTGATGCCGATTTCTTACGTAAGTCGCATCGAGCGTTTGCGCAGATTGCGACGTTTTTCTGCGTTTCTGTGCCGACGAACGTGGTTCTTGTTGGTCTCACGCAACGAGAGCCTTTTCATCCTGTCATGTTTCATCATAACCTTGTAAATCGTGGATGGATGCGAAACAAACAACAAGATTGTTGACAAACGTGCAAAACGAAGCCGAGAATAACAGTCACGCTTGAAATGCGACCCTGGCGTCGATTGTTTGACATCACCGCAACCTTTTCGTTTTCACCCGACCCGGCAGTTGTTAAACAACAATAACCTCGTGATCTGATTCCGCCGCGACAACACGTCACGTGCGCGTTCAACGTCGAAACTGCAACTGACCGGCGCCTTCGCTGGTCAAAGCTTTGCAAAATAAGTTTATTCCCAAACTTGTATTTTCTGAAAAGTTGAGGGTTAGCTCTTCGGCATTTAACCGGGCTGATTACACCGAAGTCACCAACTGCTTCCGAGCTCCAGGTAAATGTCACGGATTTCCCTTTGCTTTGTACGTGGCCCTCCCTAGCTGTCTGTTTGACGGCATGCAAATCCGAATCCTTTTTTAACAAGTCCAAATCCGTTTCGAACAAATGCAAATCTGTTTCGAACAAACTGTTACCAAAAGTGTTAAAGCGCAGCGATGCTGTTTCCACTGCGGGACTTCTCGCATTGATAAACGAAAGAAACCCCGTTTTGCTCAAACAGCGTTGGTTCGCAAAGCGAGTTCACGTCACAATGGACTTGTTATTTAGGTCGCTGAGATCATACGAAGAGCATCATCAATTTTAGTAAAAAATCTTAATCGGGTCCTCGCTCTTGTTTGTTTCTACTTGTCTGAAGTGACTTTTTGTGCGCCATTATGTAAATGATTTAGGTGTTGATACGCTGCTGTTAACCATTCAGTGTCACGTGGCAGGGATTTGCATATCGGCTTGGTCAACAAAACGTTTACGTTTGTTTNCGTGTGTTTGATGCCAAACNTTCTGTGCTGCATTTATCTGTTTGTCTTTATCGGAAACCAGGTCGATCAAAATATGAGCAACGCACACAAGAACAACGCCGTCGCCACTGAACAGTTTTATTTTCGCCGCAATATCATCACCAAGGGAACGCCGGCATGCTGCACCCAACTGTGTGCGAATTCCACTACCAATTGCATACCATCCACCGATTGCCTTGGGGGTAAAAAATTTGATGCGGAGTTTCTTTCTATAACTTTGCCTAGTGCTTTTCAAAACCTCGTTACATGCGTTTGTACAATGTTTGGATGAAGGGAAGATAGCTTTCTCAATCTCAATTTTGTTAGATCTAGCTAGAGCTTTCCATACTGTTGATTCCACAACCCTCTCGGGCAAGTTGGAGGGATAGAGATTTGCTTCTTCAGTTTTTATAAAGCTACTTAACAAACCGGTATCAACGAACAGTTGTCGATGGTTTAAAATCGAATGGGAAACTTGTGGAGTGCCACAGGGGTCTACATTGGGACCTTTTTATCTTTTTTAGGTTTTTTTAAAGACCTGTTTCGACGAGTGAATTCATTTTCCACATGTTGCTTGATGACACCAACCTAACCATTGTTTATGACAATTATCTGTCACTACAAACTACAGTAAATTGCGAAATTCAGTAAAGTAAAGTTAGTTTAAGTTAAATAAACCTTTTAATTTAATACACGATTGCCAGTAGAAAGAAAGAAAAAATGAACTTTTTAATGAAAATTTGTAGTCATGAAATATCCCAAAACGAGTTTATCAAGCATATAGGAGCGCTATTAGATGAATCTTTAACTCGGCAACAAGACATCGCTCACGTTCCCCTAAGTTATCCAATTGTTGTTGGGCTGTGTCCCAGGTCTGGAAATATGCAGACTAACAGCTGAAAAGTGTATTTTGCATAGCTTCATGCGCATATTCAATACTGTATAACCAGTTGCGTATGTGTTGCTAAGTCTGTCTTAGATCCTTGAGTCAAACTTTGGAAGCGTATGGTACGTATTATGACGTCAAGACATAATACGAGTACAGCTCCTTTGATGTCACTGTTTCATAAATTAAACCCGTTAACGCTAAACGATGTTTTCAGGTTGGAAATCTCCAAACTGATGTATAACGTAGAAAGCTATATTTCAAATATTTTGATCGAGTGAATTCGAAACAATTATAACAACAGGCTGTCTCATAAAGGTAACTTTGTAAAAATTTGTACGGAAGCGGGGAAGACACCAATAGGCAATTGCGGACCGAAGATCTGGCAAGAAGTCCCAACTGATATCGAAAACCATGTCTCCGTTCAATAAATATACGCAAATTAAGTGTAATTAGCAATTATGAGTATGAGCAGATAAGGCCGTATTTTCATCGATATGGAGTGATGCTATCGCAGCTGTGTGGCCTGGTTTTGATCTTCAAGTGAATCATCAAATTCGTCTTCATTATTTCACGTTCTTGTTTAATTTGTGTTGCGGGCTTTGGATTTTCTGAGCTCCAAGTGTTGATTGAGCAAAATGAAAGTTTTGTTATAATGCATTGCAGTTCTCTTTCATTATACAGTTGCGGTTCACGTGTTGTGTGAACGGAATGTGCGCATTCGTTCCTGTTTGTCTGTGGAAGGTCGCTGTAACGCACGTGTTTCAATGTTTCAGTTCAGGTGAACGACGGTCTGCGGTTAGGTGGTGGCAAACAAGATCACAAGAGTCTTTTGCTACCTCCCAGACTTGACTGCATCCATAATGTAAACTTCACTGACGTTATCTAACCATAAAATAATTTGTTGTTATTTAAATGCAGGCACGTCTTTCACAGGCCTTACTCAACAGTGATGTAGCGCATTTTTTTCATTAATGGACAGGGTTTTGCTGAACTGTTGGTTTAAAAATGTTTCATGTGTCAAATATTGAAATATTGCCTATTCGACTGACAGTGCTGCATCCATCATCCTTTTCGTATCGGAGAGTTGCACTTCGTAGGCTTCTCCCCGGTCCTTTCAAGTTTTTGCGCCCGTCTTATCGATCCTTTGAACCTTACCGGAACAAACAAGGCCCTGTTTGAAAAGTCCTGAAAAGAATGTTTACTTTTCGCGTCACGTGATCCGCGGACAAAGTTTACTTTATCCCACTTGGTCGGAAATCGAGTTTTCGTTTGACTTCTCAGCTAAGTGACGAGACAGCTCCCAGCGCTGCATGCAGTGTTTGAGATAGTGAATACATGTGCGCAGTGTTACCGTCGTTTTGAGTTTGATCGAAGTGACTGCTTCATTGAAGAATCACGCCCGTCCTTGCCAAGGCAACTGACGATCTACAGTGCACTCGATGAAGGAAATTTCCTTACGGGACATACCGTTGCTTTGTGGCGAAGCGGGTTTCGCCGCTCTCTTCGAATGAATCGTGTTTCACGTGCAACTGCGCCAGTTTTGTTTCGCCGTGAGCGCAAACAGTTAAGTGTTTGTTTCGTCACAGGCACGGGCAGCAACACGTCGTGCGCTTCTGCCGGAGGATCAAACGAAGTTCCTGCTTTTTGTCAGCAAATGTCGATCGACACAATCATCAACGGAAAGGTGGGGCGGAGTTTTGGAAAGTTCGTTGCTTGGATAGAACTATACGTGCTGCTGTCTTCAGCAAAGTCACGCTGAGTCGCAGATTCTTATCGCAAATCGCAGCAATGTTGCACGTAAGGTAAACCGCACAATGTTAAACCCGCACCTTTCGCAGACGGACATATTCCCGGGATTCATTCCGCTGATTCGAAGATACCTGGACAGCGTCGAGATCGACGTCCAAGCAAGGTGCAGCATTATCGAGTACCTGCATCTTATCGGCAAAAGAGCATCAGGTTTGTCCTCGATCGAGTGGAATATTTGGGCTGTGCAGATCTTGTTGGTTAATCCACAGCAGATCGTTGTAATCAAGCGGTAAAGGTGAACTCTGCCCAAAAATCTCCGACGCCATGGTACTGCATTCGAAAAAAGCCTGCATGCGCTTTTGCTTCGTTAAAATGTGTTTTAGCCACAGCGGACGTTTCTAATGCCTTCAGCAGTCGATAAGCTTTCTGTATTTAAGCTATTGATTGTGTTCAAAACAGTGGTTCTAATCTCTGCGGTCACATCTCATAAAAAAAGAAGCTGAGCCCTTAACATGATCGCTGCGCTTTCTTCGCAGGGGAGTACATGACCGCGGCGCAATGGATGCGACACTTTGTTACGTCACATCCGGATTATAAGCAAGACTCTGTGGTATCGGATGCCATCGCTTACGATTTGCTGATGAAATGCGACCAGTTAGAAAAAGGCACCTTCAAGTGCCACCAGCTCTTCGGAGCGACGCGTCACAACAGCGTGTTTGTTCCTGTGCAGAGCCCGGATGTGGAAAACGGACTCTCCGACTCTTGAACTGCTGCACCTACCCGCAACAGGCGCGCATTCATCCAGAGTATGTCTCACGGAGACATGTTTCTGGACAAAACCGGTCACATCCTGTTGTATTGTGTCATGGCTGAAGCATCATTTTCTTTCGTGAATTTCGACATGCGCGCAGAGAACAATTCACTCCTTCATTCATTGCCACTTTAATGCTGTGGTCGCTTACATATCTTTTTCGGATGCAAGAGACTTATCACAGATTTTGTATTCCTAGAATCATTCTGTTCGTTCGTTGGCCTGAAACGCTATTTTCGACGTGTAGTTTTGGCCAAAATAATGCACCTCCCAAACAGTCCCGAGCATCTTTCTGGCTCAAACTTCAGTTCAAAACAGTATTGCTGCTTCACCGCCAATTTCGTGCCGCTCACAATGGTTTGTCGCCCCCCTGTATCCGTCTGTTGATTCTATGCCTTCACTCGGATTGGCGTGCCTGCGTGTAGTCGCGAGCAGTGTTTGCTGCAACCGAACAAGTGCTTTGCTTCTCGTGCAGGTTGACGCTTTGTTCGGTTTTCGTTTCCGTCTCGTACGAAGCGCCAGTGCAAGCCGCCAATCAGTTACTGTAGGCACGCGTCGGAGTACTGATCACGCCCGAGAGATTACGGCACGCACTCGCACGAAATATCAGTCGGGAACGGCAAACTTGACTGACGCGACATCGTGCACGCGACTCTGGTTGAGTAAGACGTATTTCCACGTAGGACATTACCGATGTCTACGCCGGGATGGAAGCTCTGCTTATCTCGTTATGTTTTGCATTGAATTATAACTGATGTCGGTTGCCGCCGGTTTATTTTAGCTTCTCCTGCTAAGACTGTCATTGTATTTTTTAACGAAAAACAAGAATCCATGGTGCACTTCATATTGTTTAGTTGGCTTATTGAACGCGTACGAACTGTCAATAATAAATGCAAGCCGCTGGCTTTTGTTTCGCATTGACTTACTCAGTGTGGCTTTCCTATTGCAAAACTAAATGTGACTAAATATGTGGCAACTTGTGGTTTATTAATTTTACAATATGCTCCAACCAACCACTCATGCTCTCATTCCACAAACCTCCAATGAACAAGACATGAGCTGTAATTTTTTGCTGTGATGGATCGTTTTATAAGCGAACAACGTCTTTAGGGCGGCTTCACACAGAATCCGGTTAAGGCTTACGATCCGGCTTCTGGCCAGCGGCGGTCTTCACACAGGCGTCGTTGGCCGTATCCGGGTGAATTTTCTCGGTTTCGACCGGCTTCCGGCTTGCTTAAAATTGGTTTAAGAAAGCCGGATTGCCGTGGTTGTCAGTGATGGTGTTCTTGGTGCATGTGGGAAGACTGACGTTGGCCATAAGCCGTAACCGGATTCTGTGTGAAGCCGCTTTTTCGCATGTCCGGTAATTGTTACGTCACACTAAACCGTAACAGATAGTATGAAAAAACACGTCCTAGCTTACCTGCTGCAGATACAGCTGTCTTTACTATGCTTGCCAGCGAAACGGCTTGTTTTCACTTTGTGTCTTTTAATGGATTTGTAAGCAATTTTTATGATATTCTAATTAATGGCAATTGGTTTCCTTGCGTTAAGACGAATTTTATAATGTGGGCGATTAACTTTCGACCGAAAATCTGCTCCTGCGTGAAAAGTGTTTTTGAGAACGGTTTGCTTTCCATTCCTGCTTCTGCGCTTTTNGATTATCTTAGCATTTTCTTTGCAAAGGTTCGCAATATTCGTCCCTATAACTTTACGTAGCACCGCGCTTTCTAATTCTGCCTGTTATGGTGNACGTGTGGATGGCTCAGCTGCCCTGTGTCGCTTGTAATCAAATTGTATTTNGCGGCGAGCTTCGCCATGCTGCAGTTACAATAAATAGCAGNAGCTTTCATCTGTCAAANTGNTGCCAGGCTGTGTGGTGAGTTGTCCCCGGAATGCCATTACAACAGGTCTGTCGCCAGCGTGAGGAGCAGTGGTGCCCGGACCCCCCATTTGAAATCGGTGGCCCCCCGGTTGCTGTATAAATCCAATATCGTATTTTTAAAATGTGGTCCCCTTTCTGGTTTTTGCATCTCCCTGCTACTAAATCCTGGCGACGGGCCTGCATTACAATATAACTGTTTTTGTTGTGATGAACACACATCATCCTTACAGTATAAAGCAGTAGTTTTCAACCTGGGGGTCGCGCGGGGTCATTTTTCTTGGGGTTTGCAAGAGCTGATAAAAATCTGATTCCATAGTTTTTATTTCGTATATGGAACCACTTCTTTTCGTAGCCAAAATAGGATCACCTGGCAAAAATGATCGCCTGTACTTTTTCGTTCAAAATTGTTTCAAGTGTGATTAAGACCATTACAAAGTTTTGAGTGTGATTATGACCACTTCGGTACTGTTGCGTTTGGCAACGCACGAATAAGTTTGTGACGTAAGAATGTAATGTGTTAGTAAATTAGATATCTGAGTGCGGTA
>JGI24158J21664_10011422_pt1 | contig 11819 bp, 10 predicted proteins | sample Ectturendosymbi3_FD_21664 | JGI IMG/M metagenome (IMG submission 21664)
AAGCTTCCGATAGTGATTTCACTATCGAGGATGTTATGCTTTGGCCGGGTATGCGCTTCTCCTTGCGTTCTCAATGTAAGCGCTGCTCTGCAGGACGCTTACAAGAGTAAAGCTGGACAGGTCGCTCACGCATCAACGACAAGTTGACCGACATCACGCGTCGCACTCCTGAGGTGGCTAGCTGGTTCTGGCTGGTGTGTTGGAGCAACAAAGCTGTGAATAGCCCAATTACCTCTGGTCTACTAAACCGCACAGTACTGCGCTTCTCTTTGGTGCCGCGGTGCTCATACTAACGATGCCTTGCGGAATGTGACTGCATGCCTGCGTCCCACACCAGCGAACAACCTTTCTATCCTCGCAGGCATCCAACCCGCTGAGCTTTGTCATAAAAGAGCAAAATTTCCTCGAGCACGCCGTGTTTAGGAGCCTGTGGACCTGTTCATCTAATGGGAATGCACGGTGTCTCATATCGAGGTACTTATTCAGGCCAGCCGCACAACAGCTCATCAATATTTCTGTGAGTGTTACGCAGATGGAGAGACAGTCGAACATGTCGTCCTCGAATGTCCAATCCATCGATATCCCAATGGACTGCACGGCCTGACGGTTCTGGACGATGAGACAATCGAATGGCCGCTCAACACTTTCCTCGAGATCTACTGCGACCTAACAGTTTTTTCGTAATACTCGCTCAAATGACGAAGAAAACAAGAAGGTTGAACGTTTCAGGGTTGCTTCCGATCTTTCTTGAATTACTCTGTTATGTTGTGACAGCACACCTTGATATAATTTAGGGTTGCTTCTACGAACTCTGTCATCTTAGGGTTGCAAAATAGGATTGTGACGTTGCCCCAGGTCTTTGTAAATTGCAAATTCAGGTTTGTGATCTCATGCACGTTAGGGTTCTAAGCTGTGTTGCTAGGTTACACTCATTAGGTTGCATAATTTGATTTGGCATGACAAATGAATTGTGGTTTATCTTAGATCTTTTGCTCATTTAGATTTTTTCCATTTGTCTTTAACAGAAGAGACCAATTTCGCAAATTCCATTGTGACTCGACAGGCACAACTGCAAAGTTCATTACGTAAACCGCAAAGTTCTGATGTCAAGAAAACGTAAGAGACCAAAAAGCAAACAGCGAATTTTAAAGATGGGCTGTGATGTTAACGAAACCAAACGTGACGACTTTGAAGGTATAGTGTCCTAATTCCATTTCTGTTGTCAGAAATGTAGATTCGAGTCAAACTCTAATACTACAGTATATATTTCCATGTGTTTTTGCTTGCAGTTTTTTTATGCTGAATTACAGCTGATTCTTGGTTCACCCTAACAAGGCAAGCCGATGGATTCACGCTTCATTCAGAAACGGCCTTGAAATAGTCACAGCAATGACCTGTGCAGCAAACTCGCCAAAGGACGTTTTGCTTCTCCATAGAAAATGTTTGTTTTCGATTTTATAAAAGTTGTCGGAAACTTCTTTTCTTCCTTATCTATGAACGCAATAAAAAGAAAAATGGTAACATTTTAATCTGGGCATTAAGAGATGTTGCCTCAAATTTTATTGATCAATATTACACAAGGTACACCTTTTGAACAGGATTCCAAAGAATAATTACAATGCCACTGGCTCGCATAACCCACATTCAGAATTATGATGGACAGAGGTGTCGTATCTTGAAGTATGTAAAAATAAGAAACGGTAAATTGACAAACTCAGAAACGGTAAAATTTCACCTACTGTAGTAGGAAGCATTAAATCCTTTCCGTGTCACTGATCCATCAGAAGTAAATCGCAGTTCCAAAATGCCATTGTGTATCTCGTATCGTTCATCACGTCTATCTCCGCTAATTGATGTCACTGTAGTACTGCCGTCCCTGATCTGTGATTAGGTGTTTTTTATGCGACAATTCAGTTGTCTAGACATGTCACCACTGGAAAGTCTGGCATAAAGACTATTTATCATATTTCGGATTTGGGTGGTGCAGTCAAGACACAACACATCAAAATACTCATTTTTCTTTCCAAAGTAAATGACAAATAATGAAAATTAAATTTTGAAGAGAGGGGCCGAAATGCTCAAACGTGCATCGCTTCAAAAGAGCGTTATAATCGTTAGGGAGGGAATTGCATCAAATTTCTCTTCATCTGGATTCATTGATATCTATTCCAGGGTATAGCGATAAAAATAGAGTGAATCATTTACTTATAAATCTTCAGTTTTGTGTCCATCATTACCAAAGGTGATTTCGACAATACCAGCAAGCTTAAAAACCTGGGTTTCGACACGCCTTCAGTGATTAAGTTCCGCGCGAGCCACTATAGTGACCGAAACACTCGAAAACATTTCTGGCCACAACTTGCTACCCGATTGAGCTATAGGTGTGTTCAAACTATCTACGGATTCGGCAAGTCTTCTAGTTTACTTAAATAATTTTTTTCGTTTTAGGTTAGGGGTTCGCAGTGGGTTACGTGAGATTTGGGGCATGTTTGAGATTGGGGCATGTTTTCGCACTTTCTTGGCTGAAGTTTTCTGACCCTGAGCGCCAACTCCTAAAATTATTTATTTGTCTGAAATTTGTGGAATCTAGGCTATCATCCGAGACTTTAGAGCCCTCCATGGACTTGCTAGCAAACCTGGAGCCAACATTATGGCTCAAAGACAAAAATTAGGTATAAAATTTAATTCCCACAAAAGATACCCTTGACCATTTCGGCTGAAGGTCCTTACTCGCCAGCCAATTGAGAGCTGTTCAAATCAAAAATTTTAAATTTCGGATGTCGGGATTTTTGTTTATGTTTGCATAATGATGGGAGTATGTGTACGCATAATTGTTTACATTTTGATGACATCATCATCCCCTAGGAGCCGACCAAATGAGTTGATTTCGTGGCTCAAACTTTGCTTGGATTTTACGCTATAGTACGTGTCTTTGGAGAGTTTGATCAACAATCTAGCGTTTCGGTTCAAAAGTATGGCAAATTACCCAATTAATTGTTAATTATAGAAATCCCCGCTAGTCCACTGGGAAAAAAATGTCAATTTTGCTTTTTTGCCATTATTTTAACACCAGCAACGCTAGAAAGTCGATCAAGGGCTCTAAAAGCTTGCATTTTAGCATAAAATCCAATACAATTTTGAGCCACAAAATTTCCTTATTCGATCACCGATGTCGTCATAAAAAAACCGCAAACTTACCCCAATTATGACGTCATCGACCAATAACCCCAAACCCATTAGTAAAATGTTGTTTTGTATTTTACACTACACGACTTCCCGAGTCTGCAGAGGGTTTGAAGAGCTCTCTAGCCCCATCGGCTTGTGAGTTATGGCTGACCAAAATTTGTCCTGAGAGGCCAAATTATACCTTTTGAGAAACTTTAAAATTTTTGTTAAAAATGGGGTTTATGAGTCATAATTTTGGATCCAGATGTGCTAGAAAGCCAATCAACGGCTCTAAAGATGCGGAGTAAATAGCCTAGTTTTCAGAATAATTTGAGCCAAAATGGCTCGTTAGGTTGCCGCCAACGGTCAGGAATACTTGGCCAAAATAGCGAAAACATTCCCCCATTGTGACGTCACCCACAGATAATCCCCAACCTAAAAGAAGAATATTTTTAAAAATCTAAATTAGAAGATTTTCCGAATCTGTGGAGGTTTTTCAACACCTCTCTATCTCTTGCGGCTGGCGAGTTATGGCCAGAAATGTTGTGATTGCCATAGTGGTTTCAGCAGGACTTAAAGGGTTGCACGTTTTTCTTCTCGTTCAAAATCTATCCCAAATTCCCAAATTGCAGTTTTCACTGGCTCAAAATAATAATATTAATTACGTGTTGTGCTTACTCGTTTTTGGAAGCTTCTGCAGAGTTTTCAACTGTTGTAGAACATTTTACAGTTTCGCTATTTTTTTACATACTGCACAAGCGCATGCGTTGAGGGATGAAAGAAGAACAGCGTTCACTTACTTGTCGTTGCTGCAACAAATAATTGTCAAATTTGGCTTACGACTTTCAACGTCACAAGTTCTCAACGATCTTGACTGTTGTCAGTCACGTCTTCGCTTTGATGCACCACTTTGTTATTGCGACTACACCGCCAAAGATTTCCGTATATTCTATCTGCATCTAGCTGCATTATTAATCGTTCTACTTACGGTAAGAACATCGTAGGCATTTTCCGTGTCCAGAGTCAACACGACAAAGACGATTTTCATGCCCGTCAACGAGGAGATTACCCATAGGCAATTCTCATTGTTGCCATAGCTTACAGGCCATCCGGGCGAGTAGAGGAACTGGCGTTCTTCAGTGGCATTGCGCTCAAAACCGCATGGAACTGCAAGCAGTGAAAATCATAATTTAAAGGAAACATTTTTGGTAACATATTGTTAACGATTATAGCAAAAAGTGCGCATACCTGGAGTTGGTGAAAGAATTGGTTGCACAGATTTATTTACCTTTATTACAAAGTTGAGTTGATTTTAATCGGCAATAATTTGTATTCCAGCAAGATAAACAAATTAGTGCAAGGGCGCCAGAGGATTGAGGAAACCGCAATGTTAATGAGCCGATGCCCCTCAACAGTTAAATTAGCTTTGTCACTGTCCAGTTTCAACTCGTTGTTATGCGTATGCGTGAGAAAGAGCTGTCGTACGGTCATCTGGGCGTGGTAGAGAAGGTATAAATCCGGTTAAAATTAAGGACAATCTTAACATTTTTCACAAAGGATTCGTTTTTCGTCTTGATGATTATCAATTTTGAGAATGCCGCTTCATATATTCCTTGTTCTTATCCAAAAATGGCATAAACTCTGTTTTGAAAGTTCCAGTTGTAAACGTTTGTTGCTTAATACCACCGCAAACTCATCCTTGGCATGGCAGGTGTGTGACACCTGAAATTTCAATTGTGTATCATAGGTGTAACAAGGGTGAGGCCGAGAGATCATGTTGCTTTGTACTTTGAGAGGTTGTTACTCAAACGGCACAAACCAAATACAGTTGCTCGCCTCTTGTTTAAAATTCGGAAATCATTAACAAAACAAAAAAGTAGACAAAATATTTGACCGCTCCCAAAGCTTGATGCTGGTTACGCAACTGTTTTTAATGGTTTGTAGATCCAACTTTTCCTGACTTGAAGTTCCAAAGTACTTCTGAAACTGTGAATGAAACTTTTAATTTTAGTCTAAAGCTACTCAGCGTGCTCTCAATTAATACCTCCACAAAGTCATCCATGGCATAGCAGGTGTGTTGCCCACTGAAATTTCAATTGTGTATCACAGGTGTAACTAAGGTGGAGCCCAGGGATCTTATTGGTTTTGAAAGGAAGCATGCCTTTGTGTCGGAATGAATGCAAAAATATCAATGTTGGTCAATACGTTCAAACAATTCTTCATCTTTTGAGCGAGTTCTTCACAACCACTGCTTGGCCGCACTAGATATCGGGGCAGCTGTTGAGCAGCCATTCGATTGTCTTATCATCCAGAACCGTCAGGCGGTGCAGTCCATGAAGCGGTCGAGGATTGGAAATTGGAGGACAACGTGGTCGACCGTTTGTTCTTCTGCATCACACTCACAGGCCGCAGAGGAGGACATAACTCATCTACACAAGCAGGAGCGGAAATGTCCAGCACCAGTGCTGGAGACGGGTAAGCCGCCCCCAGGCTGTTCTTGGGAGGGTCATTCTGGGTGAGTGGGGGCCGGTGTCGGGGATGAAAGTGCGGAGACGTTTAGGGTTGTCCACCCACTCCGCATTCGATTGGTGATCCGCCCAATCAGCCGCACGTATGTTGTTGTTGTCAGGTAAACTGATGAGTTGTTGTGCGGCAGGTACAAATGGGTGTCTCGATTTGACCCGCCGTGCATTTGCACTGGATGGAGAGGTGAGCGCTGAGTGGAGCGGATGTCCAGGATCCATGGCATGTAGTGCTAGAGACAGTGTGGCTCCATTGCCACGAAACTCAGCAGGTTTGATGCCTGCGAGGATGGTAAGGTTGTCCGCTGGTGCAGGACGCAGGCATCCAGTAACAATTCACAAGTCGTCGTTGATGACGGAGTCGATAAGGCTGGTATAAGGACTGCGACACCAGGCAAGAGGGCAGTTTTCTGCAGTTTAAAGGACCAGGGCTAGGGTGACTATTGGCAGAGTTATTGCTCCAGCACCCCAACTGGTGCCGAAAAGGTGCCTCAAGAGCACGACGCGTGATGTCAGCTTCTTGTGAAGTGACTCAAAGTGTCGGCGATACGTGAGCGACCTGTCCAATGTTTATCTGAGGTATTAGGGTTCGGGGCAGAAGGATAGGATTTCGTTGTTGTAATTGACTTTTTGGTTAACGTTTAGTTTCCTTGTTGCAAAAATGGAAGACTGTCGACACCGTTTTTGCAGTGATGTGCTTTAGCTTCCAGGTCTGGAGGTATTTGTCGTTGTCATGTCCTTGCTCAACACCCTTACACTGCCTTCCAATCTCCACCAGCATGCATGATTGCTAGATCGTCAGGGTATGTATACTTTCTGGAGACGGTAGTTGGCAGGTCAGAGATGTAGATGTTGAAGAGAAGGTGTGTTAGGACAGATTCCTGTCGGACGCCGTTCTTGAGGCGTCGTAACTTGCTTCGTTTGCCGTGGTAAGGATGAAGCTGCGATTGCCAACTATCTCAATGATCATGCGGCCCGTGTGTCTATCAGGCAGCAATTTCAGCAGCTTGCAGGTGAGGCCGTGGTGCCATACAGTGTCGTAGGCTGCTGTGAGGTGGACAAACACAGCTCCGGCCTTCTTCTTAGCCGAAACGCTATCCTCGATGTCCTGCATCAGGTGACCTGGTCTACGGCTGACCTCCCATACCAAAAGCCCGCCTACTCCTGCTGGAGCAATGGGTCGATGATTGGTTCGACACGAGCGTATATGAGTCTCTTGAGGGTTTTATAGGGGACGCACAGCAGAGATATGGGACGGTAGCTTTTTTGGTCCCCCAGTCGCGTTTCTGACTTAGGGATGGCAACTATTAGTGCTCTGGTCCAGATCTTTGCAATTTTGAGTTGGCGCATGCAGGAAGAGAGGAAGTCGCAAAACCAATATTTGAGAGCCCACCTGGCATGGAGTATAAACTCCGGGAAGATGGAATCCAGTCCAGGAAATTTGAGTTCGAGACGTCGATGGAATTGAAACCTTCCCGCCTTCACTCCTGGTTCTTCTGCCCAAGCCGAGAAAGTAGGGATGAAGCGTCTCTATCAGAGTCAGTCCCAACTGGACTTCCAGACCTCCCAACTTGAGGTCTGGAGGTCAAGAACCTTGAGTCTCGGCAACGATATCAACGGGGACCGATGTTGTGGCCGCAGGAACTTTCGCAGAACAAGTCTGTCCAGCAGTCGGCTGTACTGGCCGAAACTCTCGAAGGCCAGTTCCGGGTTGTTCCTCACGTTCCATCAGTGAGAGGAGAAACTGACTGCTTCCTTTGGGTCATACAGCAGTCCAAGTTGGTTGGATGTTGCCCAGAAGTCCACGTTCTAACCGTCAGCAGATGTTTTGTTGTAACCCCAGTTGAAATGTTGGCAGTTGAAGTCGCCAACATACAGGCTGGGGTGTGGGAACGTCGGGATGGCCAAAGGTATGAATTGCGAAGGTGGAGGTATGTAGTCTTTAATGATCTTATATCCTGCGACGTCTATGCACAACCACTCAGTCTCTGATTGCTCCGGACACTGATAGACCAGTGATCATTCCGACCGCTCGTGAAGAAACGTGGCAAGGCTGTGATTCCTGCTCAGGATTGACCCAGCTGGTGAGAATTTGGGAATTACTGGCTTGTCTGCAATTGTGCAGTGCGTCTCCTGTTGGGCAATGATGAATGTCTTGTTCTTGCAGGCTAGCTGCTCAATAACGGTAATCTTGCTCGCAGTGAGCCCCTCGTGTTCAATTGGAGCACGCTGGATCTTGGGTCATCTTTGCCAGCCGTAGAGCTGCTGTCGCGCCTTGAGAAGGGCGTATTCCTACCCAGCCCACGCTGAACACATCCAGAATGGGTAGCAATGATTGCTCTCGCAGCAACAGATTTAGTAAGAATTTTGTTGAATGCCGTAACGGGGAGGCCATGTGAAGGCATCTGTCATCATCTTAAAACAGTGATCACCTACTAATACACAAGTTGTTGTGCTTGGTTGATATTATCATTTGATATGTGAGGCAGATTATCATTTGGTAGCTGAGGCAAACATGCTAACAAACAACTGAGAGCATGAGCACATTAATGCTCCTAAAAGCGAAGTGGAAACGGGTTCACTGCAAGCCTACTTATAATTTTTCATTATTTTGTATCTGCTTTTTAAGTCAATTAGTTTCGCAAATCCAAAAGTACATTTCGCGACTGGATTTTAAGGCCGGGACCCACAGTTTGGCACGCCCTGGTATATACCACTACAACTGTCTTCTGTTCATCATAAACCCTTCTGTGACGGATGTGCGCGTGATGCTGAGTCTGAGCGTCATCTATACTTTTCGATGAGGTCAAAATAAATAGAAATGTAAGCCGCCGTTGATGATAAGCCACATGAAACAAGGAAGGAAAACCTTTATAAAAAGTGGGCTCCAATCGACTAAAGACGGATTGTAGGAATTTAGGTGTGTTATGTATTTCACACTATTTGTAACAGCAAGCTGCAACATGCGGCAAAATGCTTACTATGGCAAATTGATGTTATTGTTACGCAGTAAAGAACAACAGCAGAAGAATCCGCTCCCAAGTTCAGCCACGCAGTGGAGGAGACAAGTGAACTGCAGGCTTACTCACTACTGCATGACACCAGGACCATGCATGAACCTGGCTCTTGCGCAGTGCGAGTGTCCTACCGGAAAATACACTGCAATTGCGACAATTACATCAATCATTCAAAATTGTGCTGCTGACTTCATGCTTTCTAGAAAATTTTGCTTCCTAGGCCCAATTTCCAAGGGAAAAAATGCCGGTTTTGCACCACCTGTGGACGCCCAGGCCTCTGACTCTACTCTGATTCGACAAAAATGGCTCGGGCACATCTCACAGCTAACAACATGATTGCACAGTTACAAAAGCTATTGATACTAGCATACATACTAATTATAGCTCAGTTCTTTTTAGATCATTGCACTACTAAAGACCCAGTGTGACCATTCTGATTAGACAGTTAGATGTAGTTTGGTAGTTAACGTTTTTCTTACTTCTACAAGTAACACCAGGCCTGCCAGAGCAACGATGCCGCAGCCTTGACGATGAGTGAACCAAGGAAACATCAAGGGCTTGCGCATCCACTATTGCAGTCTGGTCTTATAACTTGTAACAATTGCGTTTAGTGTGCTGTAAAGAATAATGTTTTATGTAAAGTAAGTCCATTTGGCAAAATTGGGAGTATCGAGGAAGGGAACGGAGCCGGAGCTGCTACCTCTCAAATTTCCACAGCTCCAGCTCCCGTCCACAAATATATACTGAGTTCCGGCTCCGGATTTTTAATTTTAGCTCCGACTCCAGGCAAAACGCCCAGCACCTCAGGCACTCCACCTACGGCTCTGGACTCTGGCTCTGCAGCCCTGGATAACGACACAGGTGGGATGTGAATGTAGAAAAACAATACCAATGTAAAGAAACGAGCTCGAGGCTGAACTCGCCACATGTTCCGTTTTTTATTTTTCGGTATGGCGTGACAGGGAACCAAACCACGCACTCAGATTTAGAAGCGTGTACCTAACCCACGGTATTCTTTCGCTTCTACCGCATTATTCATTTCTGTATTATAAATTTTCAAATTCAAATTTTGGACAAGCTGGGACATCTGTTTTCCAGGAGCAGTACATTAACTATCTAAAAATCAACAATCCTCAAAACCACGAGCGTGATTCAGAAATACCTTGACATATTTATACTGAAAATCACAGCCAATGGAAAAGGATGTCAACGTCATATCAGAGACGTTTCGATAACTCCTGTTATCATCATCAGTGCATTACAAACAACAATGATGATACCTGTAACAGCAGTTATCGAAACGTCTGCAGTATATCGCTTTCATTGCTCGTGATTTTCATCACAAGTCTAATCAGAACATCCGCCTTTCGTGTACCTTAACACATTCATTGAGAAATCACAATCGATTTGTTGTTTTCGTGGTATTATCAAGGGTTCTAATGAAACCGATTCCTTCAAATGCCGTTAAAATTAATGCATATTGATTTGGTTTACTGAACACCGAAAATTATTTAGGAGATGTTGATGTCTTGATTTGTGTCCGCTTTGACGTGGTAAGCTTTATCGATTCTCATGTTGCCGAACTATGTACTCAATGCACAAAAAGGAGATTTTGTTCAAATTCTGAAAAACACGCCAGGTCTTTCAAATGTCCGCCAAACGTCTTTTCAAAATGAGGTAGGGGTACTTATTTTCTTTGATGAAATGCTGGATGGCAGATGGTAGGTTATTTCAATGCTGTTTGTTGAAACCGAAAACGTTTTTGAACATACCAGAAGAAGTTGTGCTTTCCATGGAAGATGGTGTGGATGCCGTTGGTATATTCATTGTTGTGGAAGTTACGCCTGTAACAAAACTTTTTTTCAGTAGTATAAAGTAACAAAATTAAAAAACTGCAAAAAAAACTTTTCAGCGTATGATCACGCACATGATTTTGTCTGAAATAGGACTCAATGTTGGAGCAGATTGAAGGATAATCAACCGAAAATCTAAGCGTTTCACTTGGTTCAGTGGGGCATCTGCATAAACTACAAACTCAGGTCACCTCCAGCCATTTCAGGAAAGAGCTTCCGCTTTTCCTCCCGGATTTGTCAAACTTGGGCAAAGTCATAACTCAAGGCAATACTCGTGTGAAGCGCACAGGTGCACGGGAAAGCGTTTTACTTGGGAGGCGGAAAAATTACCTCTGAAAATAACAATTTGCCCAAAAAAAAAACAATTTTCCCTGAAACTAGCATTTTAGTTTCATACGAATAGGGCCTGAAACCTCTCGTAAGTCTGTTCTATGCAATTGAATTCGTTTATAACGACTTTGATGGCGCAACAATGGTTCCGGATCGAAGAGTCTGACTACCTACACCTGCCTGTGTTAGCGTTGCTGTGCACTTGAGCAAGGCACTTAAAGACACGCACTCAAAGGAGCCAAGCATTCTACTACGCCTATGGTTCCTAGCAGAAACGTAACTCAAGTAAGCGGTAATACGAACAAATTCTTGAAAGGTAGCCGACTGCTATTTCCTAAAGGCCTGACGACTTTTTGTTATTTCGCAAGACCAGAATCAAGAAAATGGTTGTTTGGAAAACTACACTTGTGTCCGAGCGTTCAAACACAGACCAGTCCCAATTGCACAAGTCTTTTGCACTCGTTGCATGCTTTGCCTGTTGCAGTCTTGGCGATTCCAACTAAAAGTGCTGCCAGGGCAAACCATGGAAAGAGGGCAAAACACATAATCGTTCACCTCTCTCATGTGTTCGATATAACATGCACACATTTGCATTAACACAAACGCGAAGATGTGTTTTATTATCATCAGTGCACTGCAGATTGCAACCTGCAACAAGCGTTATCCAATCGTCTACAATACAAAGTTGATATCGTTTTCATTGGCCATGTATTTCATTATAAGTTATTCAGCACTTCCGCTTTTCGTGCGCTTCAACACATTCATCGAGAAATTACAATTGATTTGTTGTTTTCATGATGTTATCAAAGGTTCTGTTGTGATTGGAAATACCGAGCGGCATATGCGCAAATCTTCGCACTGTGGCAGCAAGCAGCAATAGAGTTCACATGCCATGATCACTCTATTATTGCTTGTTCGCGCCACATATATGT
>JGI24158J21664_10011424_pt1 | contig 11819 bp, 5 predicted proteins | sample Ectturendosymbi3_FD_21664 | JGI IMG/M metagenome (IMG submission 21664)
CACATGCACAGGCCTGTACAGGTTTGTACCATGAGCTGGGGTTGTCCCATGGGGATGAAGTTAACCCATGGGGGATGGGGTTTGTCCCATGGGGATGAAGTTAACCCATGGGGGATGGGGTTTGTCCCATGGGGATGCGGTTTGTCCCATGGGATGAGATGGGACAGTGAACATGAAAATTGTCTCATGTCCAGTCTTTAGTAACTTCACTTCGAATAGCAGGGATTTTCTGTAGTTGAATACCATTGTTGTGTGCTCACAGCGCAGTAAGGATTACACGTAGAGATTCAGTGCGGCGGTGTAGTGATACGGGCCCCCCAAAAAATAAGGTTGCTGGGCTCTTGTTGGGTGACAGCTAAAAAAGGTCAACCAATATTCATTGCCCACTTTACTTGGGGTACCTTAACCATGGCTCTGTACAGGTACACCAGCGGTTCTCGACCTTTTCAACGTTATCGGCACACACACTACAAAAAATCTATACATGTTTGCGTCACACTTTCACGCAAATAATATAGTAAACGTGCGTAGTTATATAATTTTTTTAAGTGATGGGTGTTCGTGCTTCGAGAGCAAATAAAATTGATGCAAAGATCCAATGACGTCAAACACATTCGCATTTCACTATCAATGCCAAGAAGTCTCTCTTTTTCTGGTTCTAAATTAAGTACGTGTTGAAAATCGATACCTGATCTCGAAGTGATAACTGTAGAACAGTCAGTGTGTTCAATATTTCTAAAATACTCCTCACTTTCGACGGAGATTCACCAAAAGGAGGAAACGCATCGAAAATTCTGTTTAAAATTTTACTTCTCCATAATATCATTTTTTGTCAAATGGAGTTAATTTTGAAGTTGCTGGTAATTATATTTTCGGATGGCCTATGTAAACTTGAATTTAAACTGTTAAGTTTTGTCGAACAAATCTGGAAGAAAATGAAATTTCAACCACCAAAGTTCATCATGAATGGAAAATCCAAAGTATCTTTTTCTGAATTTCTACGAAATAAAAAATTTCAGGTTTCAAATGGCACACACGGTTTAACACTTTTCACTCGAAACCTCCGCACGCTGCAACAAACATTCGTGTTCCGAATCCATCGCTTCGCAAAGTTCAGAAAAAAGTCGACTTTGAAGAGGTCGAGATTTTATGGAGTTTACCCTTTGAATAACCTGACTCACTCATAACTGAATTTGTTGGCAAAGCTTTGGTGACGAGAGCTTTGTTGTGAGTCATGCGATGCACAACGACCAGCACCTTTGGTTGTTTTGCTGCACGAACGTAACAATCCTTTATTTTTTCCTTGCTTAGATCCATCAGTGCAAACACTGACAGACACATTTCTTCCACTGCAACTTCGAAAACAAAATTTTTCATTCACAAATCAAATATAATCTCCCTTCTAGATATGTTTCCCAATTCTTTGCAAAACAAGTATTGGTCTGTAAATTTTTCTTTTTTATGAATCGGGTATGCGCGAGAAGGTGAGCTTTTCCGGTAACATCAGTAGATTCATCCGGATGTAGAACTCGCAGCAAAGGCAACTGATTTTCTGCATCGAAGTGTTCACGAACTTTCTTTTTTTGTCTGAAGACAACTCTTCAATCCTTCGTGAATTTGCATCATTTGATGATGGAACTTTGCTCACTTTCTCTGCAGCACCAGTTCCAATCATAGTTTCAACAATAACGAGCACTGCTGGTGCAATAACAGATTTTGCGTCTTATGCGCTTATTTTCGTTTCAAACCAATAATTGAGCGATTTTGTAGCTTGCAAGCAAGCTTTTATCTGGCAACTGGAGGAAAAGATGGATAGATGCTTTTTTGTTTTTCTTTTTGTGACACGAGATTCTCAACGTATCCTGTTGGTTTATTCTTCAAAGATGGATGATTTTTGTGTCTGCTTAATTTGCTTCGAACATGAGCTTCGTTTGACAACGTAGTATTTCAGGAATCGCACAAACGTTGTTGCTGATCCTCAGCACCAGAACAAAAAAAAAGCATAATTGATGTAACTTTCTGTATATTTTCTTTTGATATCTTTATTAGGTACAACACAGCTTTGAAACCCTCGTACCAAGTAAATAGGCTGTCACCACTTCGCTCGCTCGTTGCAAATTCAAAGTCAACTCGGGAATAAATTGTTCAATCTGGTCACGTGACAAACGTGCCGTTTCAGATCCGCTAGCGGCGGTAAAGTAGCACAAATTAAACTTTATTTGAAGCTTCAAAGCAATTGTTGATTCCAACAAACGTGTCTTACATATTACAAAATATTGGTGATGTACATGAAAACTCCACTGCGCTGGTGTCCCGCGGCACACAGGTTGCCGCGGCCAGTGTTGCCACTTCTGATGTTTTAACATCAGATCTGATGTTCTCAGAGAAACGTCTGATGTTTTAGCGACAAATCCGATGTTGACTGGCTATTGTTTTTGTTTTCCACATTTCCTCTCCTTTCAGGATGAAAATAAGTTAGATTCATGATTTTTAATTTTCATTCATCAATTTCTCATCCTCATGTGTGTTCGCTTTTTGTTCCAAACTGAAGAAACTCTCTTCGCTGCGTTGAGAACAACATATACGTTACGACAAATCCTCCCGTAGCTGTTTGACCACTAGCAAAACACAAGTGGAGATTGAATTCCAGATCGCCGAACACTTTGTAGCTGCAGCGTAAGTGGTAGACGTTCTCTTATATTTTCTTACAACGTGTTCAGCTACATCTCAACGTTCACAACAACATGAAGAGCAGAAACGATCCTTCAAAAGCTCCGAAATATCTCGAAAGAATGTTTCCTAATGTCAACAACTGATTAGGAAGGAAAGTCGTAAAGAGAGGTTCGTCAGAGCCACTTGACTCCCAAACACTCTTCAGCCGCTGTACGCAGGCCTGGCTATCAGCAAGCAGCCAATGACATTCCTTCGATTTATCGCAACTGGTAGAGAACTCGGTTTACCAAACATTGAGTGGATCGTTGGATGGCACAGCAGTTTAGAATGAGACGTTATTAGGTGAGGGTCAGTGAACAGTTCGTCGACGTTGTGCAACATGTGTCAGTCTAAAGAATGTGGAGTAAAGGAAGTAACACGGTTTGGGGTCTCCAAGCCTCTTCCCAAAGAAGCAATTTAGTTTATCTGCTGTATTTAACTACTTGTTTATCTCAGGCACGAGGTCCGTATCACTAAAGGTTAGTAGAACAAAAGAAACATAAATCTACTCAACTGAAGAGCACGAGAAGCGCTATATTGATACGTGAAGGCAAAATGAGAAGAAACACTGAAAACGCGGTTGCTACAATTTCTCGTCACTATCACAGAAGTTTTGCAAAAGAAGCACATGTTGAATGCTTCAGACATTTGAAGCGAGTGGTTAAAAATGTTAGATTAATGCTCATTGCTGAACAAATGTGTACAAATTGCTTTGAATACAGGCATCAAATGTCTCGACGAAAGAAAATTGCACAAAATCCACTCGTATTCTAAAACGCATCAGAAGGATTGGATGTGAAACAATAATTTTCAATGCAAATTAAATCTAAGCACTTCTCTGTAAATGGGTTAGTTGATTAGATTGGTAAGAAATTTTTACTTGCATCGTTCAACAAAACTTGGTTATTCAACTTACTGAAGATTCATCTTCAGCTGTTATCGAAATAAGTCATAACAACTAAAAGTTTAAAGCAGAAACCAAAGCGTTTACTTCGAAGGAGCACTCGTTATATCTCACTGACATTCGTTTTCATTTCAGTTGATTAGTTTAGTTTTGCGAATTATAATGCTCATGACTGTTTTTGAGAATAAAAATGCAGTGAGGCGGTAAACTTGAAATAAGCACAAAGCTTAGAAACAAGCACGATCTAGCAACCCTGCATATACAGTAGGAGCTAATGATACATATATTTTTCCTTCCAACGTGAAACGCGACGAACTTTGAACCTGAACGTGTCAAGATTGGTTCGAACTTTCAGTTTCTGATTGTATCGCAAGGGATTCGACAGACGTGTGTATCTACGAAAAATAAACAATGTTGGGATTTTTGTTTCTAAAGTTCATAAACACTTGCTTGTTGTTCAACACGATTCTCAACCTGACAAAACATAAGATGAGAAATTTGAGCAGAATGAGAATAACCTGTTTTTATCATAAAATGTCTGATCAAATGCCTGAGGCTGCATGACAAACCTTTGGTAGCTTTTGTCGCATTTAAATCTGTATGTTTTAACTTTTATGCCTTTCAAACAGTTGTGGGAGAGTATGTTATAGTGCTGCAGATGAAGCTGTATTGAAATGTGGGGATGTCAAACAATGCCAGTGAATCTTCGCGGTCGCCCAATCGATCGTTTTATGATAACATCGAGCTACACTTATGCTGCTTGTCAAGAACCAACGTACAAGCTGCAGCGACAGAGCGCAGAACCAGTCAGCAACGCAGGCAAGAGGTTTATTCCATAAATCAGTCGCGCAAGCGAATGTCTGGATTTGGCACTGACCTGCCTCACGGTCAAGTTACGGAAACAGAAAGATGGAAAAACGCAAAGTTGTCAAAGTTTAGCAGCGCCAGCGAATTTCTCCGGGGCGATAATAAACTGCAACAGCCTCCGAGCTCCCAAATACCTGGACCTTCGTACTTTAACGAGGAGTTGTCACAGCTTATTGATAAGGTTGGTCAATAACCAGTTAATAAGATGACTAATGAAAAAAATCAAACTGAAGCAATTACATTGGTATTTCTGTTTATAACAGTAAACGAAAAGTTTGGGGCGTCGAAACCTATACCTGGACTATACACACGTCAGTGAAACTGTGGAAGTGGCTGCGCAGTAAATATTCTGCGCAGCCACATATATTTGCACAGTTCATCTTTTGCGAAAATCATCAAAGGCAGATAACAAACGAACAATCTTTTCTACCAGGTCTGATGTTTACGACGCCATCGTTTTCACATTACGCGAATTCGTTTTTCTGCTTTGTGTGAAAATATGCTGTGGACTTTGGGCTTCCGTTGTTCATGATGTTCTTAGAACAATTATTGGTTTATGAAAGTTATGATTATGTTTTTACGTTAATTTTATACAGATCTTATAGCTAGTTGTCATAGAATTACGAAATTATTTGTCTACACTTCCAGTCACACGCGCATAATTTTGCGATTAGTCGATTAGTTCGAACGACGTCATCACTCATTGAAATCAATTTGCACGAGCAACAGCACAGGGCATATTTTAATGGCCAGTGATAGACGGGCCACAACCGAATATATTTTCTAAATCGTTCGGTTTTCCATCCGTTCCGTAAACCGTTACTATTCATCAAAGCATGGGTTAAATCGCGCAGCGGCTTCTGAGCTGCGTTGGAAAAAGCGCAACACTTTTTTAAAAACGTTCTTTCAACGCAGTTGTTGTTTCATTGCAGTCAACGGACTGGATACGGGCGAAACTTGTCCAGGCCACGCCTCATTCATTCGAAATAGGTCGAAACTTTAAAGAAGCGCAGCAGTTGAAGCAGAAGCACCAAGAACTTCTGGATGAGATGGGGGTGTGTTATTGGTTATAGGCTTTAATCAGGTTTTACAACCTCATTACTGCAATTAGTTCTTATGATAAACCCGTTACAGACTAGCAAAAGTTGAAAACTCGAGTGGCTTGAAATCGTTACTCAAGAACAGATCACGATTGATATAAATTTTTCACTGACCATAATAACTTGCTGCAAGGTCACTGCAGTTCATTTGCAATTGCACTGATGATAGTAACAGTAGTTGCCGAAACGTCCACAAAAATGTCGTTTACATCATTTTCTTTCGGCGTTATTTTTATTATCAGGTATAAATTTTCCTACTAAGAAAACAAAATTCAAGAAATGTAAGCTAAAACTATTCATCCAAGATCTTCAAAATGATTCAACATCTAAGTCACAGAAAGTGGTCCCATCCACCCAACATAAGCCGCTCAAAACCTTTGAAAAAAGTAGTGTTCATGGTTGGATTTATTTAAAGTCACCACTCTTCATACAGTCACTGCTTTTTGGTGTGAGTTTTGCTTCAAGCTGCATTATTGTTACCAACTTCACTTCGCCGATACAGAAACGATCGCGAATAACAAAGTTTGGTTCAATGCTTCCTTTGCAGGGAAGGGAGGGTGTGATTCTTTCACTTCTGCAAAAAGAAAGACAGGTTGAAAGACCCGGTCAGACATTTTCTCAAGATAGATCCTCACCTCCGGATGCAGAAGAGACTGGCAGATCAAATGAAAGGAAAATGCAAAGAGCAATGAGTGATTCCTTGGGTGACATGTGGGAAGAATACTCAGCTTTTCTTTCTCGAAGAACACAATTGCTCAGCAGAGCCGAGGACTTCTTCGCAGGAGCTCAAACGGTAAATATGGCGCTGAAATCTTTTTGCAAGCATGTTTTCCTGCTTTGTTTAAACCATGAAAATATTGTAAGGAACTCCGTACATTTTGTTCAACTTTTTCATTAAATCATCAGAAAATGTGATGACAACAGTGTGAATGACGAAAGCGTGATTAACGAAAATGTAAATGACAAAGAGGTGATTTGGATGAAAATGATTTGAAATTTTTCTAGAAATGTGTGGATTTATTGATCACTGCCTCTGAACATAACATGTGTTTAGTTATTCAGTGGATTTATTCAAAAATTTTTTATTAATGTAATCGCATATTTCACCGTGCACATCTTCTTGAGCGATACTCTTTATTTCACCGTTTCGTGTCTAGTTTTCCAACCAACTCACATGTCTGGAGCAATACCTGAGATGGGAGGAGTTGCCCGCTGATAAACCGACTGCGGAAAGCTTGCTTCATACCTTGAATGAAATGCACAACAAAATGCTGAATGCATCCGTTTTGTGTCGTAATAAAGGAAAAGATTTAATGGATGCCCTGAAAAGTTTGAAAAGCTTATACCCAGAGCAACATAAGGTAGGTTCAGGCAACCTTGGATGACCTCGCTATGCAGCTTTTACTTGCTCTTTATTTTTTTAAAAACAATCCCAGGTCAGGATCACACAGTCGAGGTCATGTATGGCCAGTTTTTCTATACTTGCTAAAAATTTGAAGAAGAAGGAACATATGTCCTCCTGTCAATCACCGTAAGGGTTACATTTTTTCGCAAACCCCGTGAAGCAGCTTATATTTTCTTCAACCTGAGACTCCACCTCTGTACTTCTGCCTACCACTGTACTTCTGCTACCTATAGTCTCTTGACACTTAGTGGCTGCGTCGATTACAATGGTGCGAAAACCAAAAATATTTTTCCCGAGAAAAAAGTTTTACAGAAACTTTGTGTGACTTTTAACATTGATATTTGTTTCAATCATAAAAGAATACAAAATTATCAAGAGCTTGCAGCATGTCTCTTGTTGCATATTCAACCTTCAGTGATTTCCTCGTGTAGCAAACTTCTTCAAAGTGCTTCAGAACATACCTTGGTTTACTGGGGGTGGTGCATTCGGAGGTTTGCTATTTTGTACTCTGTTAAATTCAATCATACACCTTTTGGTCTGTTAAGTTTGATGTGAAATCTATTTATGCAATGAACATGAGATAAAATGGTGTCACCAGCATCGACCAGTGTGAAAATACTAACGTCTTTGAATGGCAGACAAGCTTCGGAAGTGCCTGTGTTGCGATCGAGTGTACTCTGGAATCTTTGGTGGAAAGGAGGGATCAGGTCGAATATCGGTTTGGAAGACGGAAGCGCGATCTTGACCTCGCCCTCAGCCTTCGCCAGTGGGAGACGGAAGTTAACAGCGTCAGTTTTCCTTTAAAAATTTTCTCGATGATTAGTAATAATTCTTAGTTTCAACTAAAAATCAACGACAGTGCAATTAAAATATAATTACCTTTAAAAACAACTTTGTCGGCGCATTTTTGGTGAAGAAACGACGCAGTTTTAGAATGCTGTAAAGCAAACAGCCTTCTCTCATTGTGTCGGGAAGCAGCAAGTTTTGTTGCATGACTTTATGCATTCCGATTAAATCTTCCAACGTTGTCGCAGTTGGTGTAAGTGCATACCAAGGCCGGTGGAACAAATAAGCTTGCAATAAAGAACTTTTTCCAGATTTATAAAATTAACATCGAACAAAAACTGAGTGAATTTTTTCAGAGAACATTGGCTTTCAGTGATATTTCTGCTTTATTCCTTCAAACGTTTGACTTTAACAATTTTCAACATTTTTAAGTGTACAAGCCACATAGTATTTTACTAAATGTTTTACCACGAACACGGCGGCCACCTGAGGTGCAAAAGCAAGGTTTTTGACCCTGGCCAACCCTGGCCCCGACAGGTTAAAATATAACTGGGACTCCAGGTGCGAGGAGCCCTGGCTTACACCAGGACAAAATAAATAATGGAGCCATCTTCTGACTGCTGGTTAATATTTTTAATGATGAGTTTAGTGAGTCTCTTCAAAGTGACCAATAGATTCGTGCTGCTGTCATCGTTTTGAACGCTACAGCATTTTTTACAATTTGAATGTCCCCCTTTCATATCTAGAACAAGGTGTTACGAACTTCAGCGATTGCACATCGCCCTTTGGGGGTTAAAATGAAAACCCTGTTGTGGATGCCACAGCACGTACTCACCCTATCTGTGTTAAGTTGTCGCTGCACTACTGCGTTGCAACACTCAACGGATACATCACGCGCTAACATCTGTGCATTACAATATGACAACTTTACCTGCGCAGGCGCTCAGCTTGCCACGCCCTGCTGTTTCACTGGTTAACGCATCGACTCATGGTGAAGGTACTGTGAACACCATCGTTCATTAACTGTCGCTCATAGTAAACTCGATTCTGCGCCGACATAAGTTTGTTTGCAGATATTTTGCCCATCTGCGTTATTTCCTCCCTCCGGCAAAGTTCGAGCTCTTCATGATAAGTACATTCGCAAGTTCAGTTTTTAGATGTACAGCAGGGTGGCGAAGACCTCAGTGCATGGTTATCACGGATACGTGTTGAAGCAAGGACTGAGCGTCTATTTCTGTCAAAATAACTTGTTTCAAATGCACAGTTAATATGTTCATGCTTACACTGGTGTTGGCCACTGTGTTGACACTCCGTTCTTGCTTCTTCCACCCTTTGATGAGATGTGTTGGATCACGTTTGTTTCGCAGATTGTTGCGTGGTTTGATTCAACCAGAAAATCTGTTTTGGAGGAAAAAATGCTTGGTAATGAGAAATCCCATACAGAAGGTTTGATGTGTCATGTGGATGAGGTCAAGGAACAAGCTCAGGTGAATAAGACATTCTGGTATCGGGACGTTATGTGCATAGATAGGAACGCTGCTCAATATCGTGAAAGTCACTGCTTTCACGTAATTTTTGTAGGTTTAATATTTAAAAACCAGTGTGTCCACTGCACAAGCATTGTGCCCTTTGGACAGTTTGTTGAGGTGCATTTTGCTGCTGGCAACACCCACTGCTGCTGGCCACACCCAATGGGGAATAATAATCCCGAATCCGATCAAAGCTCATGATTGGAGCTGCAATAAACTTGAGGCACCTCTTCGGTTGCTACCCCCCAGTTGTCCTCCTGCCAAGAAATGACGACGATGAGACATTCAAGGGATAGAAGTTAATCGGAGTTCGTGCGTGCTCTGACCGTTCGTCACTTGTTTTCATCCTCCCCATAAACCAAGCGCTGTAGTAATCTTCCAAAAGACTGAATAAGTTTTTTCGAAGCACTGCGGAACTGCCCACATCTGTGCCAGAACCAACATGCATTGCTTTAGTTGGACATTAAAAACTTTAAACACTGTCTTGCCTGCAGTAAACGCAATAGAGTTTCCATCTTTCTGAAGAAAAAAAATGTGGCGGAAATATAGCGTCGGGCAAAACTTGCGATAGCTCTCTTGTTGATTCCAGATGGTATTTTCGCAAGAGTACATCTTTGCAAAATATGCCGCATGACTGAGTCAGGCGAAGCGATTTCGATGCCGTTCCGTGTAATATATAAAAAAATCAACTTGAGGCTGTTGCCAATGCCGCGGCTTGTCATTCTGGACATTGTGTTTTCTGCAATCGTTTATAAAACATGGAATATTTCTGTGAGAGCCGCTTTTGTTTCTGTTTTCTCACCAAAGTTTGCGATTGTCGTATCAGGAAAAAATTGAATCGGCAAAAAGTCTTGTAGAGAGAGGAATGGTTGAGCTCAAAACATTTCAAGCAGACTTTGTAACAAACAAATCAACGTGTCTGGACCAGTTGGGGGAAGAATTCATGCGGACCCTGGAGAAACGAAAAGCTCAGCTGGTTGACATTGTTCAGTTGTTTGATGACATTGAAAAGGTTTGTTACGTGGCAACGTTTGTTTGCATTTAACTGAAAAACTTCATTTTGAAGTGCTCTTGTAGAAATAGCCAGGTTTTGCTGCCCTCTACCCGGGTAAGCGTCCCACAAGCCATCTAACGACCAGGTGGAGTGACTTCATCTCCGACCTTGCTTGGTTCCATCTTGGTATGGAGCCACCAGAACTATCAGAAATTTTGGTTGATCGTGATGTGCTTCGAGTCCTCCTGGGGCTTCTGTCCCTGCGACCCTCCCCAGAGAAAATGGGTGCTTAGAAAACGTAAATGTTGCAGAAATGTTTTGGTCTTGTTTTTTAATAGAATTTCAAGTATTTGTACATGGACCATCCGACTGGACGGACGTTATCTACAACACGAGCATAGTTCATTCGCTTCAGATGAATACCCGATACAAAGCTGTGTGTTTCAAGTTACTGAACTTATTGGCCCGAACACATGACATGACTGAGATCATGTGACTGAAAATATTATTTATATTTCCTTATCCCGAACCATTCACTAATTTTTAGAAAGACATTGTGCAAAGTTTTTACATGTTACGATAGTGGTGGTTAAACTTCTGCTTTCTATGCATGAAAGGGATTTGAAGTAAATTTTGTTGTTGATGTGAAATTATGACAGGGCGTCAAATTAAAACAAATAAATCACATCAGTCCTTTAATCTTATCTGAGCAAAATTGTTCTATTCTCTGCGAAGGCAAAATGTTCCTTGGAGGAGATCGCCAAGAAGTTGCAGGGGGGTAAGTTCTCCCAGGACGAGGGGGAAAGCGACGAACAACATGAAAGTTTTGCGACGAGTATCGACGCAGCATGTGAGCCGGTCATTCTCAACATCGACCGGATACTGAAGAGTCGGTAAGGAAGGAAGATTGCCATCAGTTTGATGCAGGATGGCGTTGAGTAGTTTAGCTGATTTAAAACATTGCAATAAAGTTACATTTTTTGATGATAGACTGCATATTTTTCCTTTGAAAGATTTTTTGTTGAAAAGTTTTTGAATATATTTTATTGAGTTTGAATTGTTTCCATAAAATTACTGTACCTCAGTAAAAAGAATCAGCACTCCTCATTTTGATCAATTTATTTTCGTATTGTTCCATTTGCTATGAATTTTTGTGAAGTGGTCTACATTGTAGTTCTACTGGTTAATGATCGTTTCAGAAGTTCAGTGCTTTCCTATAAGGCCATGACTGCAACTTATGTAAGTCTGTTGCCGTTGTATGATGCACGTAAACAGAATATTTGCAAAGCACTGGTAATTGTTCGTTGCATTGTGTCGTAGACAATGACCGGGACAAATAGAGGCTTTGTAACAAACTGAGGACGTTTATTTCGTTTGTTCGGACATCGATCTATACAAAAATACAATAAAATCTCGAATAAGATTTTGATGAGACGTAGAAAAGAAGATCTACACCTGACTTAGGTCTGAAACTGCGAGGTCGACAAATACTTGCTGCACTTCGCAGAGAGGGAGACACAGA
>JGI24158J21664_10011425_pt1 | contig 11818 bp, 5 predicted proteins | sample Ectturendosymbi3_FD_21664 | JGI IMG/M metagenome (IMG submission 21664)
CTTCGCTTTCCGCTACTCCTAATGTTCAGTGAAAACTGTTTGGTTAACAACTGCTTGATAATGATCACTGCGAAATCAAACGTTTTCTTGTCTTTGTTAAAATTTATCGATGCCGACTGGTAGAAGATATTTGACGTCATATCCTGTTGTAATAGACCAGAAATTGACCAGGGACATCAAAATGATCTTTGTGCAAAATAGCTAAAGTTTGAAATCTGACGACGTCAGTGACTGGCCTCTCCCGAACAAAATTCCTGGCTGCGCCCCTGGTCCAACTACAGGCCCGCGGGCCACATGTGGCCCAAAGACAGAATTTTTAAGGCCTGCGAGCTTTCTCAGTATAGATTGTTGTGTGTATGTCGCAGCAAATTATTATTTTTCAAACGATTTAGAACAAGCATAACATCTATTAATAATAATGTACAACATTAACGGCGTTAGACTAGACCAGTGGTTCTCAACCTTTTTTGGCCCATGGACCACCTTTTAGAAAAGTATCCGATGGACCAGTTTGCTATGCTGACACCTCAACAACTAATCTAGTCTTTGATAATTTTTCTGGTTTGGTCTAGTCTTACATACAGCAGCGTAAAGGTTAAAATTTTCAGGAACGTTTCATCAAGGATTTGTGGAAATCTCTGTGGACCACGGAATTTCCAGGTGGATCACTGGTGGTCCACCTGGACCACGTTGCGTATCACTGAACTAGACTGTAGAAAATGTCTAGCTCGAACAGCTATGTCCGACCCGCGGGCCGCATGCGGCCCAGTCGAAAGTTTTGTGCGGCCCAGCTTAGGTTTTTGCTGTAGTATAAGTGGCCTACATACTGACAACCTGTCCTTAGTTTGATTATCTTTAATTTGACATTTTTGATGCCACTTTATCACGTATGTTACCATTGCAGTTAGGTTTCCAGCGCTTTCGGTACATTAGCTAAGATAAATTTACTTTGCTAAGATCAGAGTAAGTCATTGAATGCGCCACCCTCTATAATATGTCATTCAATGTGTGGCCCTGGTCAAGATAGTGACATTATTTTTGGCTCAGTAAACCATTTGGGTTGGACATGGCGGGTCTAGAAATAAGTCAGCAAAGATAGACGTTTGCAAGCACATACGTGTGTGAGAGTACATTTTCTACCATGAAACAAGTCAAATCTAAAAACAGAAATCGAATGGCAGACGAAACGCAGGACCATAGTCTCCGACTTGCTATCACTAACATGTTGGTATTATTAAAGGAACGATAGCGTCAGAGAAGCTTCAACACAGGCATCGCACTTATAGAGATTTATAGTAAATTGTTTATGGTTATTGTGTAATACTTTCAATGGCACACACTTACCTCCCTTATTTTCCCTTTTCAATTTTAAAATTTGTGAATCTGTTGTTTTATACATCATTTTGTTGAAAGTGGTCCGCGAGTTGTCACGTTTTGCAAAATGGCCCGTAAGTCAAAAGTAGTTGGACCACGATGGTTTAATTAATATACCCTGGATCATTGAATGGTGCCGTAATGAGGCCATTTGGTCGTTGTCATTTTGCAATCATATTTATTCCAATTATTGCGGTGCGATGACAGTCTCGTGGAGAATTTGTTCGTGGTTTGCTCAACATACTGTTTATGGTATATCACACAAATCGCTACATAGATACCATAGTCTGCGCATATCAAGTTTTGATTCAGTGGAAATGTTTTGTTTTATGCCATTATTTGTGAAACACGTGGTGCCAACATGGATTTTATTGCGTTTTCTATGGCAACCACACCATGCTTGCAAAGCCTCAACACACCTTCGGTTTGCTTTTTTGTCTTGCTTGAAGCAAGGTGCTTGTAGTTGTTACTTTTTCCACGATTGTGGTAGGCCTTTTGTAGCGATAATCGTTGCCTTCGTATTCAAGCCTTTTTTCTGTCTTAGAGTTAGCAAGTGGGGGAAAGATGTCGCCCAAATCTGTGGGTTATCTTTCTTGTCGCATCTTGGGAGGCGTAGTCTTTCTTCCTAATTTGATGCCATTGTTATCATGTCATTTGTCATACCCAAAGGCAAATTTGAGCGGATCGCCTTTTCTTTAAGTCGGTTAAAGCTGCTGAGGTAACCTCTTTCCTTTGGTTGAGACGCCTCAGTCGTATTGTTTCTTCAAATAAGATTGACTTAAATGTCGTCTTTGGGTTGGTGTGATTACCCGTTAATTAGGGTTACCCTACGTGAAGAGGCAAAATTTCTGACAGTCTTATTGGCTATTTTTCGCGACAACGAACAAGCGCTATACGGCATTTTCAGTATGTTCTCACCTCATTAACCCCACCATCAACGACACCTTGCGAATTGTGACTGGATGCCTACTTCCTACCAGAGGTGGCCGGAGTCACATTTTCAGACTCCGACTCCGCTCCTGTTTCAAAATTTTTGAATCCGGGTCCGGTAATTTTATAAATTTGTGAATCCGACTCCTGTTCAGACTCGGGCTACAATCATCAATCCAACCGTAATTTACCCATGTTTTCACTTAAGAAATGACCACAGAGGCTCCTGCTACTGCCGAAATTGAAAAGTGACTCCGGGTCCAGTTTTTCACAAATTTTTGACTCAGGATCCGGTCCGAAAGAAAAACGAAGACTCCTGCCGGAGTCGACTCCGGTAATCCGGGTCCAGTGCCACCCCTGCTTCCTACACCAGTGGACAACCTTCTTATCCTCGCAGGCATAACGAGCTTCGTCGCAAAGGAGCCACACTGTCTCTAGCACACGTGCCATGGAGCCTGGACATCTGCTCCACTCAGCGCTCACCTGTCCACCGAGTGCGAATGCACGGCGTCTCAAATCGAGACACCCATTTGTACTTGTCGCACAAAACTCATCATTTAATCGGACCACAATAATAGAAGTGCGGCGCGCTGAGCGGATCACTGATGGAACGCGAAGTGGTTGGACAACCCCACAAGACTCCGCACTTTCGTCCCTGACACCGGCAACCACCCTCCTGGAATGACCCTTCCAAGAACAGCGTGGGTCTGGCTTAATCACCTTCGCACTGCTGTCGGATATTTCCGCTCCTGCTTGTACAAATGGGGTATGCCCACCTCTGCGGCCTGCGAGGGTAGCGCAGAAGAACAAACCGCCGACCATGTTGTCATCCAATGTCCAATCCATCCACCTCCCCATGGACTGCACGGCCTGACGGTTCTGGACGATGAGACAATAGAATGGCTGCTCAACGCCTGCCGCGAGCTCTGGTGCGGCCAAGCAGTGGACAGTAACAACTCGCTCAAAAGAAGTATGTTCTTACAACTATTAATCCACCGCAAAACAGCATAACTTCACAGAAGAAAAATATCACAGAATTGTTACACAATAGGCTACAAGCGATAAAATACAAAAAGGCATGTTTTTCTCCCAATGCTGACTACTGATGTTTTTCAGAGGATCTAATGATAAGATCCTGTCAACATTCTGGACAGTAGAGCATTTAAAAAAATTATTTGCGGGAACAAATTTTAACACCGAAATTCCGGACATGTCCGGGATTGCGGACATATAGCAACCCTACTGTTAATGAGCTGTCTTCCCTACACTGTTGGTCTTATGAAGTCTTTAGTGATAAGCCCAAAATCATCTTCCGTGGTCTAGGAGTTCCACTTCGCCCGCTTGTTTCGGCTGTGCAAGCTTGTCGAAACGTCATTTCCAAGCCACTGCTGGCAAAGGCTGAAGTTAGTGCTTGCCGAATGCGTTTATTTGACATTTCTGATACAGTTATACATTTGCGGAAAAGTTCTGCCTTACTTTAGGATGTAATGCACAGCAATGTTGGCCAATAATACAGAGTTATTATCAGTTTGTCACCGTTTATGATTCCGTGTATTGGTGGATATGTAATTGGTCGCCATATTGGATGACATATTTTGTCATTTTGACAATGATTTTACGGCCGGGCCTTGGTGTTGAAGGTGGAATGCTTGTGCAATGCACATCTGAGAGCTGTTGTTGCAGTGTCTCTGCACAAGCTTGAATGCTAAGACGTTTTCTGTAGCGCTGGGTATCTCTAGCGTGTTCTGGCGTCTCTTATTGGCGTGCTTGGCTAGGCCTTGCTTTTCAATGTGGCGGAACTGTTTATTGCGTATCCAACTGAATTTTTTCCTTTATCCTAGTTTGTTCTTGTCGCATTCACAGTAAATGGCGCACCTACCATGTTTAATGAGAAAAAATTGACTGCTGTTGGTGATGGTAATTTTAAATGAAATGCACAGTGCCAACACGAAACTGTGGCTCTGTCATGAAATTATTTTCAGTTGCACTGATTAATACTTTGCTTGAAAGTGCTAATCAACAAGAGACACAGAAGACAGCATTTATTGATTTAACATTGTTGTAACCCATGCTCGTAGCGACAAAAACACCAAAAAATATCATTTTTAGAAGAGCTCTTTTGCTCTGAGCATTTTGCGTCTTTCCAGGCTAATAGTTGGAATTAAGTTATGAGAATGATCTTACTCCCTTTCACCTGATATGTGTGGGCATAGAAAGATTTTCAGTCACTGTTTGCAATCAATATCATGAAATCATTCAAAGACATGTTTTTCAAACACAGTCTCATGAAATCATTTAGCCATGCTTTTCAAACACCTCGATAGTCTCCTTAAAAAAATGGATACTTGTTCCAGGAAACAGTATGAGGAAGTGGTTGAATTAACACCACCCAAATAATGTATTTTCAGTTTAATGATAATAAAATGTTCAATAAATAACTTATCTCAAAAACAGTTGTTACAAAATCTGCAAGTCATTAACGAATTCTCTTTGCCATCAACATTCACTCGAAAAATTCCGTTATGGACTTGGTGCATTTGAAGCAGTTTGGTGAAACAATTACCAATATTCTAGAGCAGTGGTTCTTAACTGGGGGGCGTCAATAAATTTCCAGAGGGGCGAGCTCTTACGCACGCTACAACTTGGAAAGTTTGATCAACAAATTTACCAATAAATGCGTTTGTTTTTACAGCTTATTTAAAGTCAGGGAGGCTTGAAAGAAAGGACAATTACTTAGGGGAGGCGTGGCAGAAAAAAGGTTAAGAACCACTGTTCTAGAGCTTGTCAGCACGGGATGGCAAATAAACACGTGGAATTTATACTGAACGTTTGTAAAGCTCTATCTGATATATTTATAAGAACAAGGTGTGCCTTATGTTAACTATTTTATTTATCTCATATATTTCTATCATATAAATTCAATGTTACAACAACCTCTCCATACACACAACTTATGGAAAGCAGGGATCTATTGTGTTGTGTGTATACATGCAATTTTGATGAATTTTTGTAGTAAGTGCAATTTCTCTAGACTGGACCACTGACATTGGTTATAATGAAATGTTTGTTTTCCGTTTTTAAGATTAACTGCTAAGTATATCAGAACAATTCGTAAGTTTTTTTATACTGAACGTTTGTAAAGCTCTATCTGATATATTTATAAGAACAAGGTGTGCCTTATGTTAACTATTTTATTTATCTCATATATTTCTATCATATAACTCTAGACTGGACCACTGACATTGGTTATAATGAAATGTTTGTTTTCCGTTTTTAAGATTAACTGCTAAGTATATCAGAACAATTCGTAAGTTTTTTCATATTCAACTCGAAAATTACAACAATTGTGGTTTGGGCTGACAGTGCTACTGCAGTTTTAAATAAATTATTGTATTGATCTGAAAAAAAACTTTGCACCATTTTTGCACACTACTGGCTACACAAAAAGTGAATGCAAAGACATTGATGGCTGTTAATCATGTAGATATCGATTCCCAACCTGGGGTCTGTGAAGGTGAAACAGGGTTCCGCAAGATGTAGATTCGTAGCTTCCTCTTTTATGACACCACTACCCAACAGCACTTCATTGTAGAGTGTGGTAACAATTACACTAAAGTGATGATTTCAGTCTGCTGATTCCAAGTCTGGAGTTTTTCAATCCTGTCAGATTTTCAAGATACAGGTATTGGATTTTCTTAAACTAAAAACTCTTGGTTAAGGGTTTGCGACAACAAAGCAATGCACTCAAGGGCCCACTAGTAAGAAAATTTCGTAAACCATCCAACAGTATAAATAATACCAAGACAGTTTTAAATCAAATAACTAAAACCGTTTTTATAAATATGAGAGACATGGACTGAGTGATTTGTACGAAACAAGTGGCGATGTAATTTTAGATAGATATTAACCCACTGTTCTGAGCAAAAGATAAATGTATGTGCTAATAATGCTTGTAACTTCTAATTGTGTTTGTGCATGACAGAATGAATGGCCATATCGAACGTCATCTGAAGGACAACTCGATTTCAACGAAATGTCACAATCTCTCATGTCTTTGGGCGAAATAACAGAAGAACTGACAAGCTGTGCACGTTAGAATACTTTTTTTGCAACTGTACTAAGACTTTTGCATTTAGTTGGGATTCGTTTAAATGTTTTTTTGATGGCATTCAGACTTCTGTGTTTTATTTTCTTATGATACGTTGATGAGGTTTAAAAGTTCACTGAAAATCTCTTTGTCTGTTGCTCGCTTTTGAAGGTTTGGAGCCTGAAAAGGGTAATTTTAAAATGGAAAATTGCGCAAACCTTCAGGAATAATAACATCTGATGCCAAGCGATTCACAGTAAACCAACAGCTAAAAAAGTGGAAAATTTAACACGAATAACTCCTGAGTTATAATCACAGTAACACCGGCGTCGCCATAGTTTTTGCAACGCAAAACAGCATTGCAATTTTCAGTTAATAAAATGTTTTTGAAGGTTTATCTAATCAAATGTTTGTCCAAGCCGTCTAAATAACAATCGAGTTTATTCAGTTATCGGATACTTGTATCACAGCAGGATGCAGTGCTGTGTGCAGGCAAGGATTGGTTTGTGGTTGTCTAAATAGAATTCAAATAGGATCAGCGTTAGTTGCAGAAAAACCCTTTCACCACAATCGTTGCTCAAAGCACCCAAAAATGATACGGATCATTTATTTGGATTAGTTTTGTTTTTCGATCGATTTTTCATGTGCACTTAATTGCTTGTAGTTTACATAGGTACGGTCATCTAACTCTTCTGGATTCGTTGCAAAAGCGAATTCAAAAAATTATTGCACTTTCTGCGGAAGATTAGAGCGCTCTGCTATGCTTACGTTAATGTCGTTTGTTGTCGTGGTGGTATAAGCTGATGCGAACCAGCGAGGATGACTTAGTGTAAAGGATTTTTTCCTGATATCGACAAAACGAGGAAAGCAAAAGCTATAAATACAGTTTCAAAAATTGAGATTTCTTTAAAAGTTCTACGGATGTGACAAATTTGCTGCGAATGGCAACTTCTAGAATGCTGAAAAGTTAAGCAGCATTTTTGTTGCAGCTCTTTCATTTCATTATATCCGGTGCTGTGACCCATTGATATCGTTTTCAAATCTGAGCGTGGCGTCGTATGAGAAATCATTTTTTATCTAACATTATTCCAACTGCGACATATCAGGAATGAGATCGGCGAAGTTCTGCTTGTGTGAGCGTTGAATGGGTAAATATTTATAGAAGTGCTCTCTCTGGTATCGTATAAACCTCACATCGGTAGTAAATTTTCGAAGACTATCTGCTGAGTGTAAAAGATTCGAAAAACTCCCCTGGTGGATACAGTGCACTGAAATTTACTCAAACTTAGCCGAAACTTACAGAAGACTTTCTTCTTCTTTCGTATACGCAATACAGAGCGAGTAGTCGTCAAAAATCAATGTTCAAGAGATATTGCAGGAGGTCTTCCCTGTTAATGTTGGAGATGCTGCACGGAGGTCTCAGTATAGGGCATTCTTGCAATATGTGTTCTGCGGTCGGGGCAGAGCCACACTCTTCATCGGTTAGATGCTGCCAGGCCCATCTTATCCATGTTCGCTTTAAAGTGACCGACTCCAGTACGGAGCCGGTTTAGTTATGCCCAAGCTTTTCTGGGGTACTGATATCCATCTGGTTTTGGTGTTAGTTCATTGATGTATAGTTTCAGTGGTGAGGGGACCTTTGGCAAAGCAATACCTTCTCTTTCGAGATGCTCCACATATTGATTTTAAACAAGTTGTAGTAGGTTGTATATACAACGTGTGATGCAATAGATGATCAACATGTTTAGCTTTGGTGTAGAGGCTCAGACACGAAGTGTCACGTCTGAGTTTTGGAGGACTGATTCCAGCCAGAAAGCGTAAATAACTTACTGGGGTATTTTTCAGACATCTTGTGATTGTTCGCATGGCTTCATTCAGCACCACGTCAACTTTGTGCGAGTGTGAGCTGCGACACCAGACAGGTGCCCAGTATTTAGCTGGAGCATATACCAGGGCTAGAGCAGATATTCTGAGAGCTCTGTAGGATTCTCCCCATTCTGTGCCAGCCAGTCGTTTAACCAGGGACACTCTAGCTGAGACTTTGCTCTTCAGCTGTTCGATATGATGTTTGAATGTTAGGCTGCGATCCAAATTGATTCCAAGATATTTTGGAGTAGGCTCATATTTGATGGTTTGTTGTTGATCCAGCCAAATGTTTAGTTGCTTGTTAACTTGGTGGTTATGGATATGGAAGGCAGATGAAACAGTTTTGTTTTTTGACAGTTTTAACCTTCATCGTTTTAGTTACAGAAGACTGAAATTGACTGAAATTTAATACTTCAGTGCTCTTTTCCCGGCGTCACACATCCTTATTCAATCTGGTTCAGGCGATCGCTCGTGAAGCTGATTCCAGCTTCCAGCTTGACTCTGGATGTCACTCAAACACGCGCAAGAAAACATGACTAATATATTTTTGAAACTATAAATGAGTCTGAACGAGGTTGGATAAGTTTTAATGAATTTTTGATTAGCGATACCATCTACAGATAGGGAAACTGCCACTCGAGCAGTCGATGGCGGATTTTATTGTGGATGCGAAGCTTAAACAGCCAAAGGCTACCACACCTAAGTTTTAGTACCAGAGACGTCAGGCTCTTCTAAAAGAAAAACGCTGCGCTTTGCTGAAAGCGACTGACTTAAGACCCATCTACACTGAGGAGTTGCGTGCGCGGCTACTGAGGAGTTGCGTGCGCGGCTACTCCTGGCAACTCCTCAGTGTAGATTGGCCTTTTGGCTAAGAACTTCTCAGCAGGATTTAAGTGGTTTTCGTGCCGATCGAACTTGATCACAACTCACGCATTTTCCTGTCACGTAGAAAATTGTGCAATTCAGATGAATGCATGCCTGGAAACATTTTAGTGCAGCGGTACCGGTAGAAACACTTCTTTAGAGCCGAAGTGCCAATTTTTTGATTGTTGGCTTTGTCATAGATTCTTTGATATTTCGTTGGCCTCCAGGCAAAAAGGTGTCGGCAAATATTGTTTCCATTTTTTTTTGCTGTTGAGTAAAAGTCAAATGTTTTAATGTATATATGCAATTAAAACCGAGCAAAGCACTTTAACCTTGCATTACACTAGAACAGTGGTTCCTAACCGAGGGTCCACAGAAGGATTTTTGGGGATCCATGACCTTTCTGTGCGTAAGATGAAAGCAAAATAGCGAAATGCCCAACTACGCTCCGTGGTGGTCTAGCTTGCAAAAAGACAAATTGAGCGCAACTCCAGAAACCAGGTTTGCCGGGTCCAGACGGACCAAAAAGCTAAATTATCAAAATACACCAGATAACTTCAAACCATGCTAAACAAGCCGAAACAGGCTGATGCCTGTCAGTTCTTAAATACCCTGATGAGCAATGACGGAAATGCAATGTTGCTATGGAACTGAGCCTAGAATTATTGTAGCCTATACGGTGATTTTTAAGGCGTTTTGAATGACAGAAATTTTCGAACAGTCTCTCGAAATACAGAAGAATCTCTTTCCATAATCACCGTCAAGATGCACTAAAACCTCGCTTTATGACCACCTCGGTATCCAGATGAAGTAGTTGCGGTCTCTCAAAATGTCTTTACGCCTACCAAAGTCAAACATTAAAAAAACACCCTGATTGTATATAAATTAAAAATAATTTTTAATCTTCAAAGTACCATTTCCTTGTAAGAAATGCTTCTAAAAAGTACCTACAAGTGTTTGAAACAGTAAAATATAGGTTATGAAAATACAAACATGCACCATGCCATAGTTTTTAACTACTTCGAATTTGGTAAGTAAGCGTCTGATATATTAGATATGGCACAATTCCACAAAACATCTATTACAGGATGCAGTCGAAGAGAATCCACAGAAAAAATATTGACTTTCCAGATACAGACGGACAAAATATGCTAAACCGCTAGTCAAAATTTGCCAAATAGCTCCAATAAACGTCAAGCAGGCTGCAAAGAATCTAAAAGTTAAGCTCACAGCAGACAGATTTTTGAAATTGCCAAACAACGTTTTTTCAGTCAACACCACTAAAGAGGCCAAAAACATGGCGAAGCATGATGCACATGCCAAACCACTTTTAAATAAGGTCAGATGTTTGGAATTTGCTAAAAAATGCCAACCTGGCAATTCTGCTAGAATTCAGGCTAGGCGGGGCACAAGATCTTGCCTATATGAAAGAACATGTTCATGTATTTTGAGTAAGGAATGCAAGATTGCAAGTTGTCATTCAATCAAATTCAATGGCAAATCTGATACTGTTTGTTCTTGAGTAGCTTATCTATACAAGGATAATTTGTGACAGAGTACTGTTGCTCATCCTGTGACCCAAACCTGCGGGTTATGTTTCTTGTCACAATTTGCGGGTGTTGTCGTTCATCCAAATTGATCTCATTCCCATCTTGTCGGACCACGTCTTTCACCGCCTGCTGACTTTATCAGAGAGAGAGAGAGAGAAACAGTCTTAATAAGAAAGCAATGGTTACCTACAAAGGACCTATTTTGGACAAAAGCTAATAACTACAAGCACCTTGCTTCAGCCAAGGCGAAAAAGCAAATGGAAAGTGTGTGAAGGCCCTGCAAGCACTGTGCACTTTGTGGTTACCATGGATAACAAACATACAACAAATCCATGGTCCCATGTGTTGCATAAATATTGACAAGAATTAACCTGACATGTGCAAACTATGGTATTTAGTGCATCAAACCCCACATATAAAAAAAAAAACTGACTTGGCCGTATATCAGAAATGTTCTGCCTCTTCTAAAAACACTTTCTGTAAAATATTGTCAAATTTGGATAAACTCTACCGGGTCCACATCGGTCATGAAAATATAGAAAACATGGCAATAGGCTAATGCACTACTATAGCTAGTGCAATAGAATTCGCCTACAACGACTTCAGCTATAATCACAGTTTTACTACAATGACACTTTTTTGTCTGTCCCTGTGGCATTCCTATCTTTTACATGCATTCTAGATTGACTATAACGGCACTTCGCCTATTGCAATACTTTATTGGTTTATAACGACAGTTGCAAATTTTACTTGCGGTTGGAAGCGTAAGCTCAGTTATTTGGAGGCGACACGCAAGCACGAGCATTGAATGAAAGGAAAGAAATTCCAAGAGAAGGCTGATAAAACAAGGAATTAGTTGTTGAAACAGTTCAGCTAACTGGCGGTGATAGCCAGGCCCGTAACCAGGGGGGTGCCTGCAAAATATTTTGACCCCCTGCAAAAATGTGTTGGGGATAGTTGAAAACCATTTAACATGGTTTTAAAAAATTGGGCCCCTCTGAGTAAATTGTTCGCCAACCCTGGTGACCCAAGCGGGTCACAGACATGGTGATAACTGTCAAGATAAACATGGCAACACTGAAGACTTTGTTGCTCCATCATAAGGAAAATTACATCATCATGAAGTTTTTCATTCAAGAACATCAGC
>JGI24158J21664_10011426_pt1 | contig 11817 bp, 6 predicted proteins | sample Ectturendosymbi3_FD_21664 | JGI IMG/M metagenome (IMG submission 21664)
ATACGTGTCCAGCCTTGAGAGGAGCAAGGCACTTTCCCAGCACTTCTTGCTTTTTATGCTTGGTGTTTACACAGTGTCCACATATTATTGCTACACAAAAGCAATACTGATGAGACGCAAACTCCGAAACAATTCAAGGACAACTACTGCATTTGGCCGTAGTTGCAGCAGACGGCTGCAATGTTATAGGCCGACACAATTTTCTGGCGCAGAAGTTGGAAGCGAATATTGTATGTTTGGTATCTGTGCATTGTCATACGCACCGTCTCGCTTCGGCCTGTTACTACAGTATACTGCCGCAGATTTGTACAGTATGGTGTACGAAACTGCAAAAGCTCTTTAATGCAATTATCGGCTTGCCTGGCGATGCATCAGACTACAATGAAGACAAAAGGTCGGCAGTTGCAGCGCGCATGCAAAACAAAGTACTTGTCGAGTGAGGGAACAGTGAGAGCAAGGAGTGAGATTTTGACTCTTTGGGCTGCATTGAAGCAGTTGTCAGAAAATATAAATGATGAAGGCATTGTTTTATTACGACTTGTGAAAAAAAAAATTTCTTATGGTGCTTTCCTTTTGCCAAAGTTGGCACCTCACCTGACGGAACTGAGCAAAGTTTTTCAGGCGGAATGTTTTGACTTTGCGCAGGTGAAAGCTTCCGTAGAACGGTGCATCACTAAGGTCTCTCTNATTCCNCTGCTNAATCCGAGATTAAAGCTACTTGCGAAAATTCTGATTGTGAATTATATTCACTTAGAACGCCGGATGGTTTGGCTAACTCATGTGTGTCAAGTGGCATGGCGTTTTGGAAGGTCACCGAAAGAGTGGCAAAGTGATCGTTTCCATACACAAAAGGGAGACAGGAGTGAATGAACCAACTACCGCGGCATCCCTTTCCTTAGCCTCCCAGGAAGAGTGTATGCCAAGATGCCGCGAAAGTAATTGAACCAAAGCTGAATGATACTCAGTGCAGTTTTGTCGCGGCCGTAGGACTACAGAACAAATTTCCACTCTCCAGCACATTTTCGAGAAATCCTGGGAGCATGCCAAAGACTTGTTCACATGTTTTGTCGACCACGGAAAAGCATATGGCCGGGTTCCTCGTGAAAAGCTTTGGCGGTGTTGTGGGAGTATGGTGTTGACGATGCCTCTTGCAAGCCGTCAAGTAACGGTATTCCTATTCAGACGATTATGTTCCTGTGGACGGAGTTAAATCACAACCGTTCAGCGTTGGTGTTGGACTCCGCCAATGGTGTCTGCTGTCATCACTCCTCTTCATAGTCTATATCAGGGTTCTCCACACTACAGCCCGAAGCCCAAATCCGACCTGCGAAGCCATTTCACCCGGCCGCAAAACGCATTTTGCCAATAATGAAAAAATAATTTATTTACTAAAAATGTCTTAAATTGGTAGAATATAACGTATCTCGAAAAAATCGCATTACGTAAGATGTCCGGCTCTCGAACTGTTGTGCAACAGCTTATGCGAACCTCTCCGAAAAAAATTGCAGAGCCCTGGTCTATATGAATTGAATAGACAGTCATAGACCCGTTGACCAGGGTGTCAGTTTTGGGAACTGCAGGATGAACCGTTTGCTTTTTGCCGACAAATTGGTACTGCATGCGTGGATCTTCTCAACAGGGTCTTCAGGACGCATTTAATCGGTGTTCGGCTGTGACCAAGCAGGAACAAAAATCAGCTCTAAAAAGATTGAGGTATTTTGCCTCTTAACACGCCCAAGGCAATTGATACACGGATTGGTAAATGAAACACAGTTCTGAGTGACCTTTATCGCTCTGTGGTCACAAAACGGGAGCTTTCAAAGAACGCAAGCTTTCAGTTTGTAAAAATCGGTCTTTGTTCCGATCTTCACCTGTGTTCATGAATCTTAGGTGACGACTGAAGGAATATTGTCAAAAGAACAAACGGTAGAGATGGGATATTTGCGAAAAGTTCTCGGTGTGACACTTCGTGACAAGGGCGTACGCAAGGGGGGCTTGGGGGTTAACCCCCCTTGAGCTTGGTATTTTACAAAATCTTTATTACCTGCGCAAAGGAAATTGAATGTTTTCGCATACATTTTGCATGTTAATTTGTAGACTTTGCAAATACCACTGAATGAATTTGCGTGCAATTTCAAGGAACATTGTAAATGGGACAAAAAGTAATAATTAGGTTTTGGTGAGAATAAGGGTTATCGTCTGCGTCCAGAAACCATCTCACCACTTTTTGCACACCTTTCATCCACTACGCATGTTTGAAGACTGTGTTCCGCGATAGTTCACTTGATCCGAAATAATTGTCTTTATTTTGTCTGCTATGGCTGATCTGCGCAAGCGCTGACCGTAGTGGCTACATTGCCAAATTCCGTAGCATGATAGAACTGTTGCACGAGCTCGAAAGAGCAGTTTTTATCATAGAAGCATTCAGGCATTTAATAATGTCTCAGCAGGGAAAGATGAAAACTAAGTTTTCTGGACATCTATAAATAACAAAAAATTGAAGGTTTTCTTGCGTTCTTTATGCGCATTCTCAATTCTTGTGTAGAAGGGTTGCCAATTTCTTTTTTTGAAACCAGATGTTGAAATTCTGGCTTTTTTTTAACACCTTTGTTTTTTTTTGGAAATAGAAAAAGCCAGAAGATCTGGCTTTTTCTGGCTTATTTTCAGTCGGATAGGCTTGGCTCTGGCAAAACAGAGCTGCATAGAGCTGCATACTCATTACAAATCTCTTGCGACGAGGGTCTATTACCATGCAGGGTGCAGAGAATATTGCAAAAACTTTACTGTTGCTCTAACAATGATCTATGTTATTGATAAAAAACAAATGCAGGACAGTGTAATTACGGGGTAAGAATATGCTTCTAAAGATTGGACTTGTGTTATATCGATGTTTTTGATGAGTTTTAATGTCTATTTTGTGTGTGGTTGTGCATGTTTTATGTGTATATGCCCCAAAACTGCTATCTGTTTTTTTTGGGAGAAGGTCTGGCTTTTTTTGGTGCAGACAGGTTGGCAACCCTTTAGTTTAGCAAGATTGATCTTGCAAACCGGGGTATGCGCCAGACAGTCCAGCCGCACACCTATGCTCGACTGCTCGTATTCGACGAGACATTACCGCAGCCTCATTTTGCAGTTGTAAATCGCTCTGACGCCGTGATGAGTGTGTTTTACTCCCCTTTTTCAACACGCAGCCAAAATTTTGCAGTTAAAGAACTCCTGTGTCGCAGCATTGAGTTTATTTTCCTTCGACATCCTAACTTGAAGCGCTGATGGCTTATAGTCTGTGCAATGACACATAAAATAAGGGGAGGGCGTGCAGAAGAATATGCATATTATGTCAATAAACTTCGCCAAAACGTTGGGTTGGAAACATGAATATGACGTCAAATTATGACGTCACAAAGACCGCACACCACAAACAAATGACCACCAAATGCCACTGAATGAACCCCCCCATGAAAATTTTCTGCGTACGCCACTGCTTCGCGACAAAAAGCACTGGTCTGAAAGTCGTAAATCCCGGGATGTCAAGCCACTTCTCCGAATCGAGAAAGCCCAGCTATGTTACTGTAGTTCGGCTACGTATTCAGAATGTGTCAGGAAAGAATTGCGAACTAAGTCCTTCAGGCTGCAGTTTACACCCACGCATAGGCGCAATTAGGTGGNGGCACGGGGGACGCGTCCCCTCACTTTTTCAAACAGTGGAAATATAATATGCCATGTCCCCCCATATTTTTCTCTTTAGGTTTCGTAATGTATTGGATTCGCACCAAGCTGCCCCCCACAAAAATTATACAACAAAATTGCCGCCATGTACCCACGGGAAGGAGGCCCAAAATTCGTCCAAGGACCAGACGGCGTGACTACATCTCCGCTTTTGCTTGGTCCCGTCTTGGTGTGGAGTTAGCAGAACTATCTGAAATTGCTGTTGATCCTGAGGTATTTCGAGTCCTCCTAGAGCTGCTGTCCCTGCGAATGGAAAAGCGAGCACGAAAATGAGTGAATGAATGAGTGTGTAGGCCTACAATGAACCTTTTTATTCATAGAATTGTCTTTAGTTTGTTTGCCAAAAGTGAGTGTCGTATTCAAATAATTAAGCATATTTGGACGAAAACTTGCATTTTTGTGAAAATAGGTTAAAAGTATCAGACATAGAAGGGAAAATGGTGTTGACACCCTAAACCTCCTTCACGACACCCTTTTAAAAACACTAAAAAAAAAACACTGTTCTAATGGACGTCGAGGAAACGCATAGCGGAACAACCGAACAACAACCAACAGACAAAACCTGTAAAACAACTCATGGAATACAGATCTAAAAAAATAACGTTAAAAGAGTTTAATATGAAGGTGTAAAAAGTTTCCGCAGCAACATCTTCGAAGTCCAATCGAAGCTGAAGAGAACATTTGCTCTTGAATCACAAAACCATCAATCAAACATGAGTTTAGAAAATGGTTTGCACAGAGAAAATAACTTGTATCGTCATGAAAACCACATGCGTCTTTAGATAAAATTATGAACTACAGATATTGATGTGTTTTGCGTGAAACATATTTGTGAAAGTTTGTGATTTATTGACTAAGCGAATCGGTAACTATCAGCTTCTCATGAAAATGAGCGTCAAGTTTACGTAATAATGAAAAGAAAACGAAGTTTACGTAATAATGTAACGATTAAAACAAATGAAAAAGCGGGAAAGCACGACAGACCAAATAATGGGGGCCAGAGCCAGATGCCTCAGATGTTAACAAAAATAAATCTAGACAAACGCAAGAAAAGTATATAAGCAGCAGTGATAACGATCAAATTTCAGAAGGGTTTCCCACCCACACTTGGGGAATGCAGCTATTACGGACTGCATACCGCTTTGGATGATTCTTAATTGGGAAACACCTACCTAACGGCCTTAGGTTCAATTCAGATCGAATGTAAGATCGGACGCAAAGGGCAAGCTACCCAGGCACGCCACTGGGCCTAATCACAGAAATACTGTGAGCAGAACACCGCTGCAAAACATTGGTGACCCGATCCGAAACAAATTGCTTTCTCGAAACTTCACTATAAGATTGAAAATTTCCTGCCTGTGTGAGCGAGCAGCGACGTAACCAAAAGCTGATCGTTCCAACGAAAAAGGGAAGCGAATTGCATGAAAATCAATTTGAACATTTGCGGAACATTATGTTATGTTAAGTTATTGAACAGAGAAGTAGTTAGGTCTACTTTCGTTGAGAACAGAAGTCAGGGAAATATTTAGTTGGGGAGCTAGATAGTTCACCTGACCGAAGTTCATGTACGTTTGGAAACGTGAGTATTACTTTGTTTTTATTTTTGTGCAATATATTGTGCAGTATTGTAATGTTGAACTTATATTTCGTTGTAACTGTTTGAGAGAAATACAAGTTTTCATGCGTAAATTTAGTGAGAGGTGCCATTGGCTGGCTATAAGCTAAGTTAATGTTCGTAGCTCATTTTGCCGATGTAGTCTTTTCCCTCATTTAACCCATACCGGCTGTGCTAGTATATTTAGGATGACCTCAGTGGCTGGCACAAGCCGACGTAACATATGACGACGAGGCGAAAGTTTTAGCCACTTTTCAAGAATCCCACCGGGCAGGGTTCGATAAAACGTTCACGAAGCCCTGGTTCGACTGGAGATTCAAGTTGAGAGTTCCACCATTTTTGTTAGTTTCTAAAGTAACTTTTTCCTTGTTTGTCGAGTCGCTTCTTCACAGTTCAAGTCAATACCGGAGTCATCAGACAATTCATGTTGGGAATAAGAAAGAGCCTCAACGGTATTGCACAGCAAGCAGGTTGTTCAAATGAGTTTTGACCATTGCACAGCATTAACCTCCACATTGTCTTTCTGTGTGCGTATAAATCGGTAGAGGACGTTCCCTCTTTTCCAACCTGCTGAGCTTCGTCGCAGCGGAGCCACACTGTCTCTAGGACGCGTGCCATGGAGCCTGGACATCTGCTCCACTCAGCGTTCACCCGTCCCTTGAGTGCTGCTGCACGGCGCCTCAAATGGAGACTCCCATTTGTACCCGCTGCGCAGTAACTCATCAGCTTCTCTGACAACAACAACATACGTGCGGCGCAGTGGACGGATCATCAATGAACGCGGAGTGGGCGGACAACCCCACAAGACTCCGCACTTTAATTCCAGACACTGGTACCCACCCCNCAGAATGACCCTCCCAAGAAGAGCCTGGGTTCGGCTCAACCGCCTCCGCACCGGTGTCGGACGTTTCCGCTCCTGCTTGTACAAATGGGGTATGGCCTCCTCTGTGGCCTGTGGAGTGGCGCAGAAGAACAAACCGTCGACCATGTTGTCCTCCAATGTCCAATCCATCGACCTCCCCATGGACTGCACGGCCTGATGGTTCTGGACGATGAGACAACCGAATGGCTGCTCAGCACCTGCCCCGAAATCTAGCGCGACCAAGCAATGGATCAAAGAAGAACTCGCTCAAACGAAAGAAGTACAAGACTAGGTTCAAGTGCGTTGACAGTTTAATCTGTTCTTTTTTGCCACAATTTTCGGTTACAGAAGGACGTGGTGCTCTTTTTGTGAAAGAGCAGATAAGAGTTAGCAAATGCTGTAGTTGTCTTGCTTATTTTGCCCTTCCTCACAGTGACGTAGCCAAAATTTATGTTTGGGGGGAATTGGAGGTTCAACGATGTGAATTTAGAAATATGCAGGTCAAATAGAAATTCGTAAATTTTTGATTAAAAACAAATTGAAGAGAAAAGTCATCAATTCTCTCCAAAGGGAAATATCAGTGAAACATGAAGCAAATCAGTGTTTAAGGCAGTGGTTCTCAAACGCGTGCCACTTGGCTCACCAGAGGAGAAATTTTTCATTCCTGAGAGGAAATTTTTTCAGGGAGGAATTGGGTAGGAAAAGCTCTAGATGAAAAAAACCTTAAGTTTTTAATATTTTCTTATTCAACACATAAAAAATTGCATGATGTTGGTCTAGATGGGAGTGTCTGCAGTAGGCAAGGACAAACTGTTTCAAGTGCAGTGACTGACGTTATAAAGAGTCTGTTTGGTTCATAATGGTCGATTCTTTCTTCACAGTAGCTAGTGTAAAATTTTTGCAATTACCTTTTTTGTTATTTTTGCTGGGGAGGAATTAACAGTGTTTGGGTTTGTAAGGAGGGTTGTGAAAAAAACTTTGAGAACCATTGGTTTAAGGGACGTTTACAGAAAATCTGCTTAGTGTTTTTGTACTTTGGCGCATTTTTGTCTTTGAAATGACACCAGCAGTGATGACAGGATTAATTTTTTTGCACAAGATTACTTCCAGTGGTGGCTTATAGGTAGAGGGCGAGGCGAATGATGAGGCAGTCGTTTCGGTTCCCCTACTTCATGGGCCCTCTTGTCACTAATAGCGCTTTTCATTTTCACATTTATTCAACTGATTCAGTTAATAGAAATGTTGATCTCTTTAGTAAAGTTTCAACAGATGAACTTTTCGATATTTTATTTTGTAACGAAAGGTGTAATTGTCTGACGCTTGTCTCTGCTCTACAACAAGACAACCATAAATTGGGCGGCTTAAAAAAAGATAAGCCGTGGCTTACTACCGACTGAATACGGTTAGCAACCAGCATTTTATTTACCTTTATTTTCCTCAAACTGCTACCCAACTTCAGTCATTAGTCGACCAAACCCTTTCAGACCCACAACGGCCACTTTTTTGACCAGGCTTTGCAGCTTTTTGTAACTCCATAACTTGCCACTCGATTGAGATAGAGAGCTGTTCAAACCCTCTGCGGTTTCGGCAAGTCTTCTAGTTTATTTTGAAAAAAAAAACGTTTTTCGTTTTGTGTTTGGGGTTTTCTGCGGGGAACGTCACAAGTAGGGGTGTTTTGCGTTTTTTGGCCACCTTTACGCGACCCTGGGCGCCAATCCAATGAGCCATTTTTTGGCTCAAGTTTTTTTTGGAAACTAGGCAAAAATTCACGACTTTAGAGCCCTTAACTCTTTCTAGCATATCTGGAGCCAAAATTATGGGCCAAAAAACAAAATTTGGTAAAAATTTCTGCACCCACAAACTTTGATCTGGGGTGGATTACACCCCAATTCTATATGGCCATAACTCGCCAGCACCTTGAGCTAGAGAGCTGTTCAAACCATCTAAAGACTCGTGAAGTCTTGAAGTTTAGATTTTTCAATGTGGGTTGCGGCCTTTTTGGCCAGTTTACATAACTACAGGATGTTTTGACAGATCTGTCAAAACATTGGATGGCGTCATCATCCCGCGGGAGTTCAACAATCGAGCTGATTTCGTGGCGCAATGCTTTACTGGATTTAAATGGATTCTAGGCTGTAGTACAAGTCTTTGGAGGGTTTGATTGACATTCTAGCGTTTCTGGTTGAAAAGTTATGGTTAAAATGATCGAATATTAATTAGGGAAATCCCCTAAATCCCGTAGGAAATTCTTGAAATGTTTGGAATTTTTTTGGCATAAATTTTGAACCAGAAANGCTAGAAACTCGATCGAGGGCTTTGGAGACTCGTATTCTAGCCTAGAATGCAAAAAATTTTGAGCCACAATATCGGCTCGTTGTGTCGGATGATAACATCATCAAAATAACCACAAAACATACCCCAATCATGATCCCATGGACCCAAAACCCCAAACCCAAATGTTACATTCTTTTTTATTCTAAACTACAAGATGTCGCGAGTCTTTAGAGGGTTTCAACAGCTCTCTAGTTCAAATCTGCTGCCCAATTATGACTGGCCAAAATTTGCCCTGAGAGGGCAAATTATACCTTTTTTGAAACTTTTGAATTTTGTCAAAAACTGGGCTTTTGAATCATAATTTCGACTCCAGATATGTTAGCAACTCAATCAAAGGCTCTAAAGACGCGCATTTTGCCTAAAAATTGAGTCAAAAAATGGGTGATTGGGTTGGCGTCCAGGGCCTAGTAAAAGTGGCCAAAAACGCGAAAACATCCCCAATTATGTCGGTTACGCCCTGAAATTCCAAATCCAAAACGAAAAAATATTTTTTTCGATCTCATGTAGAAGACTTGCTGAATCCGTAGGCCGTGTGAACAGCTCTCTAGCTATATCGACTGGCGAGTTATGGCCAGAAATGTAGTGTCCTCTTAAGTGGCTGCCGTGGGCTTGAGAGGGTTAAACAGATCAAATTTTGTTTCAAAGTAACGAAGCTTCTCTAAGCTGAAACTAATCAAAACAATTTTGAGATCTCGCTAGAACCAAGAGCATTTAAATGGGTTGGCACCATGTGCATAGACGCTGAAGAGAGTAATAGACGTGATTATAATTAGCTGATAGACGAATTTGCCAAACAAAATTCAAGAAAATGTAGCGTAATTTCTTGAATTATTGTTGCATCGCCAGTTTTTATTCTCAACTACAAGCGTTTTGATTCAGTTCTGTGTCATGTGTACCCGTTGGTATTTCTTGCTACATTTGTCATGCCGCAGTCTGTGTAGACAACATAATGGAAACTACCCGATATATTTAGAACGGACGATTACGTATAGGGTTTCATACAACTTCCCCTCGATTACCCCAAGCCTAAGGCCATCACTGACTACACGTCACAGTTAACTTTTTGCTGTTTCTGCATTGTTAGTTTTGAATTTAGGCTACTGGTCCTCCGACCATTCTGTTATCACTAATTGTCGTCTTTGTGTCTATATTTTCAGCAAATATGTCCCACTTGAAGTCTGTCCAGGAGACGTGAGATATTTCAATTACAAGCAGAAGCGGAATCACCATCGATAATTTTTCTGTCCCTTGTGGCTTTACTCGCGATCGTCATTTGACACACCGCAAGCCTGATGCCAAGTCGGCTGAACCGACCGCATCATTTGTACTTGCAACAGTTGAGTAAATTGCATTTGTTTTGCTGCTTTTAGAATTTCTGATGATATTAGTCTGCGTGTTGTTTCACCCCGGTAAATCTAAAGCATTCGAAAAACATGTAGCCTAGCTAAATGTTTCCCAAGTTAAAACTCGCAAAATATGCAGCACATTTATGATGGGAAACAAGGGCGTACGCAAGGGGTGGGGAGTTGGTGTTAACCCCCCCAACCTTGGGCTTGATATTTTACAAAAACTTTATCACCTGCGCAAAGGAGATTAACTGTTTTCGCATGCTTTTTGCTTGTTAATTTGTCGACTTAATGCAAATACCACGGAATGAATTTGCATGTAAATTTCAAGGAACAGTGTAAATGGGCTTAAAAGTAATAGTGTAAATTAGGTTTTGGTGGGAATCTGGGTTTTCGTCTGCATCCAGGAACCATCTTACCACTTTTTGCAGACCTATGGTCCACTTCGCATGTTTCAGATTGTGTTCCGCGATAGTTCACTTTATCCGAAACAATTGTCTTTGTTTTGTCTGCTATGGCTGATCAGCACATGCGCTAAACGCATTGGCTACATTACTAATTTCTGTTGCATGATAGAACTGTTGTACGAGCTCAAAAACAGAAGTTGTAAACAAAGAAGCATTCAGGCATTTGGTTGTGAACTGCTGTGTCGTAGCGCTGAGTTTATTTTCTTCCGATATCGTAACCTGGAGCGCTGATAGTTTATATTCAGTTCAATGACATATAAATTAAGGGGAGTGCGTGTAGACGAGTAAGCATATGATGCCAACAAACTTTGCAAAACGTTGGTTTGGAAACATGAATACGACGTCAAAATGTGACGTCACAAACAGCGCACACCAAACACAAATGACCACCATGTGCCACTGAATGAAACCCTCCCCATGAAAATATTCTGTGTACGCCACTGATGGGAAAATATGCAGTGACTTTACAGTGAAAGTTAAAGAGGTTTACTCTATGAGGTTTGTTTCAAAAATTTCATGTGAACTATGTTTCCTTGTAAGCTTGCAAAGAAAACTCGTGTTAAGGAAAGCGAGATGTAAACACGCTTTGAAGAATGTAAAAGACAAGACGGGTGGCTTTCGTAGTACGTGTATATCAGAAATTGTGTGAAAGGAAAGGATTTCGTCAGTGCAAAAGTTAGCCTTGCTTCTGTTGCGACCGGAAATCCCGAGCGGCAAATGCGCAAAGCTTCACACTGTGGCAGCAGGCAACAACAGAGATAACGCGACGAGATCATTCTATCGTTGCTTGTTCGCAACGTACATATGAGTGTTATTTTTAGCGCACATCCCGTTCGTGGTGCATCGCGCATTACACACCGCGCCTACCGAGTGGTTGCAATACTTCTTTTATCACATCTTCACCATGAGCTTATTCACAACATGTTCACTTCACCATGAGTTTAAAATGGCAGTAGTATTGTTTCGACCCTGAGTTCTTCAACTGGGGGCATGAAAGGTTCGCAAGGAGGGCCAGAGTATGACAGCGACATATTATTAAAAAGCAGGATAACGGCAAATTAATTATTGTTCTGTTTATTAGGGTTTTGATTTTGAGGTTAGGTGAGGCGCGAGTATCAATGACTAACCCCGAAGCAGGCGCCTGAATCTCTGGTTTAGAAAAAAAACAACATTTCAACGAGCACGGTTACGATACGGAAAACTAATTCCGATGACAGCATTCATGTGCTGTTTTTATGAACTCAAGCTACATACTGACATGCTTCAGTGACACCTGGTAACATTAAAGGATGGCACTTCTCTGGGATGGTCGATGTCATCAGTCAAATCAATAACAATTTTACGTGCGATCATTTAAAGTTTGACATCATGTTTGTTTGTTTTTGTTTTTTGTGGCGCTTTGCAGCTCGTGGGCTATGTAGCGCCAGGACAGATTACGGAATCTCAGATTATGGAATACAGAGTACG
>JGI24158J21664_10011427_pt1 | contig 11817 bp, 7 predicted proteins | sample Ectturendosymbi3_FD_21664 | JGI IMG/M metagenome (IMG submission 21664)
AGTATACGAAATAACGTAATTGCTGAAGCGTGATCACACGCCCCCAAATTGTTACTAAAAATAGAAAAGTCTTGTGACCAGTCACATGACAATCCGGCTATAAAAAGGCCGATTTTTGGTCATTAAAGCAGTTCGCTTTTCTCTGAACTTAGAACTCCTTCTTTGGTTTGCCTTGCCTTGAGCTTGTCATCCTCTGCCCAAAAAGGTGGTCCACCTGAGGGTTAAGCTATAGGCCAGGCGAGCGCTTCTTTAATCCTTTGTGTTTTTGCTTGATTCCCTGGAATGAGTAAAAAGAAAGTATGCAGGGTTGATACATGCATATATAAAGAAGGCAGAAAAAATTGGGAGAGTAATGATGAGAAAGGCGGCGAACAACCAAAATATCAAGATCCATAATCTAGAATGAAAAATCACAGTCATTTCAGTTGGTGAGTGTTTGATCCTGATATACAACATGCATTATTTTTTTTTATATCTTAATAAGCACCAAACATAATCTTCGTTTGTTTAAACTGTTGAAAACAAATTTGAGAGGTGCAAAGGGCGGACTTTTTGTGGTCGGGCCCGGGCGGCATTTTGCCTTGCTACGCCACTAGTCCCATATTCAAATCANTTGGAAGTATTGACACGGAGCTAGCCAGTCAGGTCAATCAATGGGAACAANATTGNAAATCGCGTTTGCCTGCAACGTTTGGTTTCTGTCATAAAAGTTATTGCTGAAGGATGACTAGCGGTTCGAGGAAATGATGAAAACTTTGGATCGTCTAGAAGCATTTTTCAAGAATAGATTTAGAAGATTTTTCAAGCAAATTATTATAAAAAATGCGATATTTCTGGCGATCGGTTTTGAAACGGTTTCACAAATCGGTAATCATTGTCAAATATCATGTTGGTTCAAACTGTTTTGTTACATTTGAGTTAACGATATTTGAGTTAACTCACAAGATTACGTCATAAAGATTAATGTCCCGTGGAAATGCCAATGACTTCATCAATCATCTTCAACTTAAGGATTCCTTATCTGTCGTGGGGTCTCTCACCACGTTTAGGCCACAGGCTCTCCACCATCTGAATCCGGCGCTGCAACTGGATATTTTTAGTAACACCTTAACATAGTATCGGTCATGTTTTGCCGAAAGCAGCCCTTAAAACCAATGAATGACATTTCCAAAAAAGAAATTATGTGATGAACACTGCAAAACAGGCTTTGTAGATGTCAAACATTAACGCAAGCACTAAACAATTTGCATATGTTTCTATCATTCTAGGGTATACGTTACTCCGTATGGATGGACGAAATTGATGGTTCAGAATATGACCTTCATCACACCTACAACTGCGAAGATTCTGGGTCTTTTTGTTCGATAATTTTCTACGTAGCCAGCTCGAAGGTAATTTTTCGCCAACATACTGTACAACTGGAAGCTAAGTCAGATCTAAGATGTTTTGAAAATATCACTGCGATGCTATTTTAACGACACGACATAAATTCTGTATTCAAATCTAAATGCATAAGTTATTTTTTACAAGCTGAAGTTTATTTAAACTATTATTTCAAAAAAAGATACAGACTTCGAGTGCTGTGACCGGTTCAATCTTAATTTCAAGTGCTGGTACATATTGCAATCTTCAGTAAATGTCAGTGGTTCATCCATGTGATGACTGTCGCAAACAAAAACCTGTTAAGGGAAAGTTATAACCTGGGTTGTGGAGTCGGAGGTAAAATGTCAGACTACGAGTCCTAGCCTGCACTATTTTCCGAATCCGACCTTTCCAAAATTTCCGACTCCGTCTCCGACTCCTTGCCATAACGTGAATGAAGTTTGGCTGTCAACGGCGACAAAGAAACGAACTAAATTTATTTTAGAAATAAGTATTTCGCTATTGCCGCTAGATATTGTTGCACCTATCTGCAATGCCAAAAATCACAAACTCAAAGAACACAATTTGGTTGGCAGACTTGAAAGACATTCACTTTTAAAACTCACAAAATTGTTTTCAGATGTTGTTGACTGAAAATTGTATATCTCGCGTTATTTTACTTTTTTGCTAAATGTATAAAATATCTGCAAAATTTTTTATTGGTTTCTCCTATGTAACTTACTTTAGTGATGAAAACGACGTGACTTCAAATACAAAGCTTTGGCTTTTTCAGAAAAGTCTTGAAAGTTACGTGCAACACTCAGGTTTCTCAGTGTTTTGTTTCAAAAAGCCCAAGTGAATTCAAATATTTAACTTCATGCCAGGTGTGCAATTCCAAAGGCTATATGCAGGAAAATTGCTTGTGGGAACGGAAGAAGGAATGTTTGTTTACAGATTTTCCCGATAACGTCGTATTGGGATACGCTGTTATACCAAGGTACCTCGTATCAGATAAATACTGTAGTCTAACATCAGCAACTTTCAAAGAGTTGGATAGCTTTAGTAAGAAACAGCCTTGGCGATATTGCATGGGTTTATGTTAGGGCTGGGTTCAAGTAAGTAATTGCTGAATTAATTACTTGAAACTCTTTACTTGTTACTTGAGTAGGTAGTTTTTCCATTACTTCATATTTCAAGTAATTTTATTTAGGCAAAGTTCAAGACTTCAGAAGCCACATCTATTGCTGTAAACGCAATATTATATAAGACATGCGTCATCACACATAAAATAAGCCATTGAGACGAACAGATCTCTTGCCTGTGCAAAGCGCTTGTGAGCCACAGTTGTTGGGCGTCATCGTGAAGCGATTCGGAGCTAGAAGTTCATTCCAATAAATTGAATCGCAGTGAACAAGTGCGAATTTGTCTGAGCAGTTCATCAACAGCTAATAAGTCATTTTTGTATTTGTACAATGTCTGAGTCCAGTAATTGGAAAAAATGTACTGGAAAGCGATCAGAAGTGTGGAAGCATGTGTTAGTGCTGGAATTCATTCTCTTTTAAAGTGCAAATACTGAGCGTCAGGGTGGCGGCGCAGCCAGAATGAGGCCGTAGAGGTCATGCCATCCCCGACATAAACTTGCTGAGATTTTTACTGGCGCTTTACATCAATTTTCGAAAATAAACGGAAGGAACAGTCGGACTAAAGACGACCTCACTGATTGGCCCCTCCCGAACAAAATTCTTGGCTGCGCCACTGCGTCAGGGGTGAGCAATTAGCGGCCCGTGGACTACATGTGGCCCGCCACAGCATTTTCAGTGGCCCGCGGAAGCATTCAGGAAACATCTTCAGATGTTAAATTTGTATGAGTTTCCATTTGTTACAATATTGCTTGCGCCGGATAAAGTTAATTGCTCAAAACCAATTATTTTAAAACCTTTTCTGTGTACCAATAATATTTTTGTTTCATTTATTTTACGATCAAATTAGAACTTACTGCCCTCCGCTAAATCCGGCCTTCTAAAAAGTGGCCCCCGAGCCAATTTAATTGACCACCCCTTCTGTACGTCTCCGTTGCAGTGAAAGAGAGGATAAGCACCAGGCGAATTGAGGGAGTATTCAGACTTACTGGATGCCGGTACTTAGATTCTACGGGATCATTATGATAAGCTATAGTGGAAACTTCGTTATTGAATTATCCCAGGAAAGGGGACCTTGCCAAAATGGGTAACGACATTTGCCAAAGACTCTTTCCGCATGAGTAGTTTGATTCTAACAATCACAATATACCGTATTTATTCGAGTATAACGCGCGAAATTGTTCACCAAAAACACCAACGCAAAGTTCGGTGCGCGTTATAAAGGAAGTCTTAGATTTTTATACCGTTACGCCAGATGTCACATGAGTTCAGGTGCGCATAATAAACAAGTCGTACGCAAGAGAACTCGCAAGTACGGTACATTTCGTATAGCCTGTTTCAGCATAGCGCAAGGGTGCAAAAACCCGGTCGCGCACTCGCACTGCGCAACTAAAAATTTCGTCAAAAAAGAACTTTTAAGCCTTCGTTACAAAATGGCAGCGCGCCTAATTTTCACTCCCTCTGTATCTGTGTTGCACGACGTTGGGTAGGTTCGGCAAGGGGCTGCGTTTTTATAGAATTCGATGAATCGTTGCACCATTCATGACTTGTTTGTAGAATGTGGCCCTGGTTCTTTTCGTATGCCAGAGCTTCTGCCAAATGGGACAGCGCTTCCTAAAACCGGCGTGTTAGCGTTTTACCGCGTGGCATCTATGGATCCAATGCGCTGTAGATAAACTATCCTGTTTGGAGTTTCAACGCTACTTAGGCTCTATGATATAATAATACAAAATGTTGCAACAAAAAGGACGACATCGGCGTTGCAACATAAATGTATGTTGTCAATAAATGTTTTGTCATAGGCGCACGCTTTCAACAGCATTTGTCACTTACAATCAGGGACGTAACGAGGTTCGATGGCACCCGGGGCACGAAGCAAGTTTGGCGCCCCCCATGTTCGAAACTGAACTGTTTCGGAAGAAAATTTACTGTATCGAAGAAAGTTTGTGATATTGTTGGGACTTTTTGGCGCCCCCACGCAGCCATTCGGCGCCCCATAGTGACTTGGCGCCCGGGATATTGCGCCTCCTTGCCCCCCCTCGTTACGCCCCTGCTTACAATCTTTGGTCGGAGCTGAGAAAAAGTGGAAAAAAATTTATACCAATTTTCAATCAAAAAATTAATGGTGCGCGTTATACTTGAATGAATACGGTAAATGTTGATGGTGCAGGCAGGAACCCCTCAAACAAATCAAAAGCTGAAAAACTGAATGACGTTCTCTTCAGAACATAGACTTTTCACGTAAATGAAACCCAGGAAAACAGCCCGACTCACATCAAAAAAGAAATGGCATTTTATGAAGCAACTAAAAAATGCCCTAAAGTTCTGAGAAAATTGAAATTCTGCCGTGGTTGTATTCCACCTTCTTCGCTGGAATCTGAAAGATGCTTTAATGCTGCCGGACTGTTTTTATAAAGGTTTAAGTTTTCATTGAGTGATGAGATGATTGACCGTTTGTGTCTTGTGCAAAGTTTTTTAGAAAATAAGTAGCCATTCACCCACAATGTGATTTAATAATTGCAATGCTCTTGATGTGCTTGCATGTTTTCAAGTCTAGATATTGATTTTCCTGATTTACTTGAATTACTTAAGTAATTTGTTAGAAATTACTTATTACTTAAAATAATAAATTTTTGTTTACTTGAACTCAGCCCTAGTTTGTGGACATTGCCATTAGAAGAAATCTAGTACAATCTTGGAAATGGAAGATATCAGAACTGTGTGTTTTCTTTCTTGTGAATTCAGATTGTGTGCAAAAACTAACTGCATTGATAAATCAAACAATTTAGTCAAAGCGCTGGGTCACGCGCTTTTGTGTTTCAAAAAGTAAAAGTAACCACTTGCATTTAAAAACTTTATGTCACAAAATTCTGGAATTGGATCAACTCACTGATTATCTGGAGATGTTTTGCAACAGTAAATCCTAAGTTTGTTTATTGTTATCTGATTTCTGAACGATCGTTGCGTCTTTTTAACGTCTTAAATGGAGTTTAGAGTCCACATGTACCGAAAGTGCACTGTTACTGTTTCATCTGTAAAGCGGTCCAACTTCTCTGCTCAGCAGTACAAACTAAAATTGGTTTAGTCAACCTTAATTGCATGTTCGTACCCGATTGCGCGCCATATTTTCGAAATGGTGCACAATGCATTGTGTGCTGTTTTGCGTATCCGCTTCTTCAATCTTTACCAGAGCTTGTGATCTCACGTTTGGTTCAAGCAGCGATTTTCCCTCAAAAAAAAGAGATGAAACAATTTCCAAAAGCCCACATTCCAATCAAGGTTGAAAACTGCGCTACCTGGATCAGCATNGTGTTAGATATTGCTCAAAATGAAAATTAACGTTGCTAAAGATTTGAANATCTTGTCCTCAGATTCAGGAACCCTATAAGCCCATGAATATTNTTTTGCTGAAGTCTTACACTTTCTTTATAGCAGATTAGGGTTCATATATCTCTGCACGTGTCTGAAGTTTTATTTTTCAGACTCACCGGTGTTTTGCAGAATTAATGAATGCAAAACTACGCTACGCTTCGTCGCATCAATGCACACCAACAATGTTGCTGAATATGTTGGCGCTCGAAAACAGTATTTTGCCTCAACGCCGCTTCTTATACAAAACTCCAGACACATATTAAGTATCAGTCAGCCATCTACATCTGTAGGATCATTCCATGTTAAAGCTTCAGTCTGAAAATCATTATAAAATTTGTTTTTTTTTTTATTATATATGCCCACCTACCTATAGACACATGCAAAATGACGTTAAAGTTTTCAACCTTTTGTATACGTTCTGCCACCCGCATATTCCGTGGTTTGTCACTACAGACTTCATTCGCTGAATCGTTCTAGCAAATGAACTGGTGTTGGTGAAATGTTCCTTACGGTGTCAAGCAAATAACTGGCTTATGCTTGCGTAAAATTGTTTAGTGATTTTGTAAACTATAAATTTCCTTCTCCAATTTCAGCAAAAAAACAAGGATATTTTACCAACTACTGGAATGTCATGGAGTTTTTGAATGCAATTTTGCAGTGTGCAAGTAAGATTTTCAATGTTTTATTCAAATCGTTTTAAGTGCTTTCCATGAATTATTGAAATAATAACCTAATGCAAAATGTATCATCGGGTATAAAAGTTTATGAACACCTCATGTTAAATTATCACATATCAAGGATTTCAATGAGTGATAGTGCTAAAATTCCATTAGTTGTTCATCGTTATGACTATAAAGGATTAGCAACACTACATTTGTTTCGAATCACTTCTTTTGATACACATAACATTCAAAATTTTTTATGCCAACCCTTATTTCGAGTAATCATTTTCAGACGTGCGGCAAAACTGAATGAGTTTGTAACAATATGCGGAAGGTAGTTCACGTGTCCAAAAGTTTTTTATTGCATTTTAAAGAATTGCTTGAGACTGTTTGGTTGTTTTCAAGACACTACCCACATCTTTTCGGTTGGATTCCGGTCAGTTCCTGGTCAATCAAGGACGTGAATCTTCCAACTTTCCAAAAACGCGCCCACAATTTTCGATTTGTGGCACTTGGCGTCGTCTTGCATGAAAATAGTGCATTTATGAACGTTCAAATAAGCTCCAACTTGTCATTTAGCAATTTACGATATTTTGTACCAAATATGGTTGTTCTAGAGCAGCTATGTCCAACCCAAATGGCTTGCTGAGCCAAAAAGTATGTCACTATCTTAACCAGGGCCGCACAATGAATGACATAACAATGAGGGCCGCACATTTCATGGCTTACTTTGATCTTAGCAAACTGAATTTGGCTTAAGCTAATGCACTGAAATCGTTTGAATCCTAACTACAACGGTAATAGACGTGATAAAGTGGCACTGAGGACCACCACCATCAAAAACATCAAATTCAAAATTATCAAAATAAGGACAGGTTGTGAGTATGCAGGATACTTTTACGAGAGCAAAAACCTAAACTGGGCAGCACAAAACCTTCGACTGGGCCGCGGGTTGGACATAGCTGTTTTAGAGAGCAAATTGTACAGTCCACCAGCAACGTCTACATCGATCCTCATATCAAAGTGTTGTTAGTGATACCTTATTCACCCATTTGAAGCTTTCTAATAGTAAAAACCTTACGCCTTTCTGACTGCAACTACTAAACACCAGCTGCAACTATTGAATGGCAAATTTCGAGTTTGTATGAAATGAAAGTACAATGAAGATGCTGTAATAACGCTGTATGTGATGTATTTCAAGCCATTTTGGAACGCAATACATTATTTTTTAAATGCCTATTTTATGTTTGGTGGTCTTTTATCCGCGATTGGCATTCTAAAAATTTTCATTGAAATTTATATATCAATTTGTCTAACGCAAACTTCCTTCGAAGTTCACGTTAGACATTCCTTAGTAGGCAATAAAGTCTACGTTAGACATTCCTTAGTAGGCAATAAAGTCTGATGAATACATTATCAATCATTTTCACAATTGAAGATGTTTAGTACGTGTCATTAGTCAGAAAAAGATACATCTTTCCTGCAAGCTGGTCATTTCATTCACACAGTCTTTCTGTTACATTTCCCTATTTAACATTCGTTGGGAAAAGTTGACTTCAACTGCGTCACTTATTCTGTGCTATTCACTTTTGGAAGCTTACATTTAGCTCTCATCCGGCATGTTGACATTTATGCCTGCATTCCGTTTATACTGTAACTCAAACATAATTTCTGAAACTTTCGTCTGGTCCGTGCAATCAGTGGTGTAGGAACTGGGGGTGCAGAGGGGAAAGCGCACCCTAAAAAGCGTTCATTTGTCAGGAAGTCGACAAAAATCTCCAAACATTTGTGCACAGAAATTTGGATAATTTTTGGCAATCTCAACTGAAATTATACTTCCTTGTTTTTGAGTGTGCAAATAAAAGTTTATTCTGTCATAGAATGCACATTAAAAATATATGACATCAACAAATTCCTGGTTTTTGAGTATAGAAATAAAAGTTTATTACATTATAGAAAATGCATTAAAATATATGACATCAGCAAACTATTTCTAGTAACTTCATGCTTTTCTTTGTGAGAGTTTATGTATCATTGATTCATTTATGTTTTGGCGAAGAAGGCATTTCGTTTATGTGCTTTATTAATTGTGCGTTGAGGGGATCAAGTAGACTATGCTACAGGGCACCATCATATCATTGGAGTCCATGCCACAGAAAAGCTTTTGTGTTTAATTGTAGCTACAGTGTTTGAATGAACACACTATGCCATACAGTTTGTTGCATGTTGCACATATGTGCAGCTTAACAGATGATGTTGCAAGACTCGTGGCACAGTCATAATAGTCTGTAAATTATATGATACATGACATGCATGTCTTCTCAGAAGGAGCGGCTCTGGTCCTACCTCAGCTGGTCTGAAGTTCTTAGTTGACCGCAACAGCTGGAATGTGAATGAAAAAACTCAGAACTGTGAGGCAGATACTGAAGAAGCCAGCTGGCTTCTGACATTGTTTTTGCACAGCTTAGGTTTTTATTTTAGTTCGGTTATTATGAACCAAATTTCAAGTGCTAAATTTTGTATATTCAAGTGTATGGCAACATGGTAGAGGAAAATATAATGTACCATGAGCTACAGAAAATGTGTGAAGAGAAAATTTCCACATAAACGGTTTTTGGGAAAATTCAGTTAAATTCAGTATAAAATCCTTTACACCCTAAAACATCCCCTTCTCCTCCACCTATACGCGTAATTTTTTTGAAAATGTGCATGTGTTCACAGCTAGTAGAACATTTGGTGGACCAAGGGTTTTTCCGGAACCTTTCTGCAAGTACTGCCTCCTCTTGCTCTCCTAGACATTTCGTTGTTGGCTATCGTGATTTTTGTTACTGTTGAGAGCAGACTCGTAGATTCTCCCGGAAGAGAAACTTACAACAGAGTTGGGTCGTGCCGAGGTCTTACTTCCTTTGATATGAATTGAAAACATCGTTCGTCACTTCTCTACCCGAATTATAATTTGCCGAAGCCACATATAGGCTGAAAGCACAAAATGAAGTTTTCTTCGGTCCTGGGAGCACGAGCAACGTACTCTTCAATGACACAGCAGGCGTTCTTTTTCAACTCAGTGACATTTCTGAAATAGTATGCTCACAGAGGGGTGATGTGAAGTCTGATAATACCAGTGCCAAAATTCCTTCCATCCAACAACATTCTGTGCGCTTCAGCTTCGGAGTGCAAACACGCTGCCGATAGACTAACAATTCAAACGCCACGAACAATTACAAAACTGGGCATTTCGTCCGACCAAGAGGTCGGTCGCTGCAATCGTTCCGCGTATGACGTCACAATACCAAGGCAGCACTTCGTCTGCGTTTTCAAAAAAAATATCTTTTTCTTGTAGTTTCTCATGCAATAGCGATTTGGGTTATGAGGACAAATCTTACTCTAAGCTTCTATAGATTTACTTATATTTTCGCAACAGATTTGACACGTTGCCGAGTAACTGCAACTTAAATACAAAGCATTACGCTTTAATACCGTATCGGTTTGCTCAAAGGATAAAAAATCTGGTACGAATTTCAAAAAAACATCATTGCTAAAACATTTTCTTTGCAAATGCCCCCATGTTCATTCAATAAATTAGTTTTTAGTCGAAAACAGTAAAGATGTTGATTGGTTCAGGTTTAAATGCCAGAAATAAATTTGTTTATAATCAATTACTGTACACAAATTCAGCATCGTAACTTCCCGGATTGAAGTGAATTTTTTGTCGTTTAAGTAACCACTGCTCCATACTATTTAATTTTGCACAGCTCATGCGATCTTGCGAAGCAGATTTTTTCTACTTTTTCAGGCGAAACCAGGCAGTCAACAAAAATATATCGCTTGATATTACTGCAATTTGAACATTTTTTTTTTGCTTTATGGCTTTGTTCATCCCTAAATGTTATGGAGGGTTCCTTGTGAATGCCTTTAATTAGGGTTGCTTTTTCCAGAAACCTTGTGAATGTCTTTAATTAGGGTTGCTTTTTCCAGAAACCGTTGATATGTCGGAGTTCAACAGTCATCCAAGCATATCCGTACCTGCTAACTTTATCAAAGGAGTGATGGCCGATAACATTCAAAATCTCACTGCAGGCAACATTCAATTCAGGAAGTACGACTACTACGGATATCCTTATGCCTTCTGTCCTGGAATCAGGTGCATAAGGAGGATGTATAATGAAATTCCACGAATTAGAAAAACGTTGTTGTTTTATTTAAACATCAGTCTCGTTTGATTTTGAAGCTTTGAAATGCATTTTTTACCAAAACCAAATGGTCAAATCGAACGAGCTTGCTCCATAACACATGAACGTTCGTTCTGTAATAGTAGGAATCAACACTAACGTTTCATCTGTGTAGAAAATTTTCTGGCTGAAAAACAAATTTTTAATGTCACCTCACTTAGAATGACTTGAGTTGTAATAGGAAATCTCTCATCTCTTGAAAATAAAAACTGTAATCCAGGGCAAGTGCTTCGAAAATGATTGTTTGCTTTCCTCAAGTATTTTCGCGAAGGTACAGTCTCTCGATGTTTTGTTGTGTCGTTTTTATTGTTGGCAAATTATTAACGCCGTTAAAGACTAACATGTGGTGTATAGGATTTTTCTAATCACTGTATTGTATTGTGCAACGTCTTTTGAACATCTCAACTAATTGTTATCAAAACATTGTAGTGCTGCAATAACGGTAAATTTTAATTCTTTGTTAATCAAAATTACTAAGCAACCACGAACCATCCACAGTCTTTTTGAAATTCAGTTTTGTGGAAGTTAGTTTTCGATGCAAAACAGATAAGGTAGTTGAAGCAGGTGTAGATATTACTAATGCATGTTCAAAACAATGTTCCCTCAGGTCTGCTTAACCGAATATGCCTATTTGCTTTAACCAATATGATAGAAAATAATTATTCTCAATATGTCGTGTGTTTGTTTGACCCAAGAAGATTAACATGTCAATTAATTGAATTTCCCAGAGTGAAGAATGATACGGATGCATCTCTTCACTGTGTTGGAGGAGTGGGATTCAACAAAGCAAACATTGATCGATGTGGAGACTTTGCTTGTAAGCGAAAACAAAACTCTACAAAGATATGATGGCAAGAGCTGCCATGAACACACAAAAATAATTAGCTACTGCCCTTGTTGTTTTTTGATTATTTCCATCACCTCATTATGCACTTTTAGTGGAGACGCAAACTTGTCTCTTTTCTTCGTGTAATGGTAATACCACTTGCCTTTTTCGAGAAGCAAAACACTCTTCAATGCAGTGCGACATTAGCTTTAACACTCATTCTAAGA
>JGI24158J21664_10011429_pt1 | contig 11813 bp, 12 predicted proteins | sample Ectturendosymbi3_FD_21664 | JGI IMG/M metagenome (IMG submission 21664)
AAAAGTGGTGAGATGGTTTCTGGACGCAGACGATAACCCAGATTCCCACCAAAACCTAATTATTACTTTTTGGCCCATTTACAATGTTCCTTGAAATTTGCGTGCAGATTTATTCCGTGGTACAGTATTTGCATTAAATCGACTAATTAACAATTAATCTCCTTTGCGAAGGTAATAAAGTTTTTGTAAAATATCAGGTTCAACGGGGGGGGGGGTAACCCCAACCCTCCCCTTGCGTGTACGTCCTTGCAGTGGACCAATCTGGTTACGTGCATTCGGGTCGATAGTGCTGCATGGTTGCACACTCCTGGTTCAGACGATAAACGATGCAAACACTGTTTGTTTCGATGCACGCTCAACCTGGACCATTTCACTCTAGAAAACACTGTTCCGAATGATCAACTGAATACCGGTGCGACATGACAGGCAGGCCGGAACAGCGGTAGGGCAGGGGGCAGTAAAAAGGTTGAGGGCTATATAGATTTACAAAAAAATCGTTGCCAATATGCTTGTTTCTGTTCAGCAACAATGTTGATCTCAAAAATAATACACAACAAAAGTTATAGAAAATCATTCTGAATTTTTTGTGTGCGCGAAATAGCTACAATACATTCGTTTCAATTTGATCTTGACAAACCATGAAATTACCAACGATACTGCTGTGAAAAAGGCACCTCCGCCCCCGTTTCCACACATTTGAAAGAACAGGGGTCAATGCCGCCGTCATTGACCCGCTCTCCGGAGTCCCTGATGATAGGACACTCTTGAAGAGCTCGAATTTACCGGAACGTACAAAGTATTGAATAAGATAGAACTCATGTCATGATTTAAGGCATACCGTTTCTACTTCGTAAACTTTACACGCCATCTACTCTATATATGGGCGCTGAGTTTGTTACAATGCTTCATCATCTGTACAATGTTAAAACCATTGGTTAAATTCAATGCCTATCATATGAAGAAAGCAAGAATGAAACATTCCTGTATTGATAATAACTGTAACAGTTTTTGAGGTTCCAAAAGTCAAGTTGCAAGTTTATTTACTTGTCTCATTTTTGACACGCACGTGTGCTGAAGTGGACGCATTGTGCACTTTGAGACAAACTTATGCGGATGGTGCGACAATCGGTTGCTCGTTATGCATGGTCGCACTGGCATCACGACGCGTTCTGTTAACGCGCAGTAAAACTCTTTGGAATTTGTGTGACTAAGTTTTAATCTTATGTTGATTTTTTATTTTATAAGTGGGTAGTGTGGGTACAGTCGTGAATGATATTTTTTCTCTTCACAGTCGTGAATGATGTCAAAGAGTTGCAAAACAGGTTTCACGCCAAGGAATTGTATTACATTCCGTTCCAAGCTGACCGTTCTGCAGCAGATCCCACTCTTCAGGTGGAACTGTTGGACGTTGAGTTATGGACGAAATTTTCGATCTTGGTCAACGAAATGGTCGTTACCAAAGAAGGAAGGTGAAAAACTTTTTAATTTTTAAACTATTATTGCAGCTCGATTTTAAATTCTTGAATTTTCCGGTTTAATAACCGCATGTACAGTAAAAACGGTGTCTGACAAAGTGCTTTTGGAGTATATTAAATTGAAAATTAATAGGTAAACGATTTCACGTAACACTACGCGCCCTCAGTCCTGAAATCTTATTCAGTCACAAGCTTGTGCGTGACATAAAAACGTAAGAACTGGCAAATTACCGTATCCAAAATTGATAAATACGTTAAACATAAATTACGCTCGCGTGACACTGAATCCGTTCCCGAATCTGAAAAAACATTTCATAAGACTCATAAAAAGAATGTTTGTTAGAAAGGAACATGGTGTCTGGTGAAGTTTATAGGTTTTCTGTAACCAATCCCCGTGTGGTTTTTCAGAGCTACTATTTTGAGGTATACTGAATACGAAGGGCAATATTCTTTTCCGAAGTCGCATGGAAGTGCGAGTGTCAGTATTTTGTATATCTACGTCAATTCCGATACTGCATTCCACAGAAAGAAAGCTTCAGCATTTGAGACACGTTTTGACGTTCACCATGTTGTAATTTCTCTTGCAGGCGGCTATTTCCCGGATTTCGGGTGAAGTTATTTAACCTCGATCCAAACGAGAAGTACTGTGTTTTCGCTGATATTGTACGGATCGATGATAATCGTTACAAATATCAGAATTCTATTTGGAAAGTGGCTGGTAGTGCAGATGGCAACATACCTCGCCGCTTCTATTTGCACCCGAAGTCGCCGGCCGATGGGAAAACATGGATGGAAAGTGTTGTGTCGTTTCACAAGCTAAAGATAACAAACTCTCTTCGTAATTCACGCGATGAAAAGGTTAGCTGTTTTGCGTGAAAAGGAAGTGGTTTTATTTCTGCCATATATTTTGTGCCAAATTTTTATGAAAAACGAGACACGCCTCAAAAAGGCCGCCTGTTAATATTTGAACGTGTGTTTGTATGCCAACTTGCATCGGTATAATGCTTTTTAATGCCATTTACATTCTAGAGACGCATAAAGCCTAACACAGTCAAATAATTCTATTGTTCTAGAAAATCGTTGCTAAATTTTTCCAGTATTTTTCTTAAATTTTATTCTTGCCATGAAAATACATCTTCTATCAGATTGATCATGTTTTCTAAGCAAGTACAGTACTTTCCCTTTACGCAATCGTCTTCAGCCTACACAGCTGCCGAAGAACGCCAAAAATATCGCAATATTGTGACGTTTGACCAAGCATGAAGTGTTTATAAAGCTATAACGGTGCAAGCAGCGCTGTAAGAAAGAGTTAACGTTTTTTCCAGATTTTCGTTCCGTCTATGCATCGATATCAGCCACGTGTACATGTGGTACGGTCTGGTCAAACGGAATCTTATAAAGATGCTCCGTTTTCAACATTTGCATTCCCAGAAACTGTTTTCATATCTGTAACTGCATACCAGAATACTCGGGTAAGTATAATACTCTGCGCTCAGTGCTTTTCTCCTCATAAAATATATTTGTTTGGTTGTTCTAAACTGTCATATCGTCCAATCGAAAGTATAGTAATTATTTCTGCCACACCAGAAGAATAACTCGTTGCTGTATTACATATTTAGCACTGTTTGTAGGTTATACTTCTTCACGCTGATACTGTAATACGTCTTGTAAGTTTTTGAAAAATTTGCCGAAATTGCATGAATCTAGTGCGTTTCTGGTTGAATTGGTCCCTGGAAAACTGCTTTCTTTTTTGCTTGAAACCTCACACTTATCACGCAACTATGAAACAGCTGTTGGATATAAAGTGAGTCGCAATGCCACAATATTTTTCTACAGGTGACGGAGTTAAAAGTTCAGCACAACCCTTTCGCGAGAGGCTATCGTCCGAATGGAGGAAAAACAAAGTCTTTTGCGAGGGTTTCTCACCTTTCTCAGTTGGCAGCTGTTCCAAACAACTATCAGCAGCATCAAGGCAAACTGTGTTTTAGAGAAGCAGGAAGACAGTTGCAAGAAAAAAAATTCGCTTGGCCGTCGCAGACCGCTTCCTTTGAATCTCAGAATGCAAGATGCCATTCCAGTGATGACCGAGTGATGGTCACCAAGGAACCATCCTATTACACATCCCAGTTTCTGGCATCAACCAGGATGTATAACGTTCCTCAAGAAGTTCGTTCAAGATCCGAGAAGCTTAAAGTCTTATCATCTATTTCTGAAATGCAGTTCAAGTCCGAATATCCACACTCCACAGATTCAATGCCCTTTGGTTCTTCTCGTTCATCACCGCAGAGCAATAGTTTTTCCATTGACACTTCTCCCAACGAGCCAAGAAACTTTGATTCTTTAAACAACTTGTCCGACGCTCCCGCAACAGTGCCCAGTAGCGAGAAAGTGGAATCAAGCTCCTGTACAAAGGCACTTTCACCTTCGGCTTACCCTCGTGGGAATGGTACAGCCGTTGTTTCCAGATTAAATAATGAAGCGACAATGCTTAACCTTCACCCCTTTTCGTACAACTGCCAACCAACAGCGTTTTATCACCATTCATTTTACAGCAACGTGCAACCAAACGGTTGGAATCCTCAGCAATCGTGCAGATTTCAGGGCCAGGTTTTCAACCACATTTCTTCCAACTATCGAGAAAGCGAATTACGCACGTGCCCGTACAAGTCGCTTGAAGAGTCGTGTAGCCCCAACGAAAGTGTTCAGAAAGCTCAGGGTGTCGCTGAAGCATCATCATCGTGTAAGAAGATGAGGGGTTCTTCATCAAACTTTGCTGATAGAGGCTACTTATCGATTTCTTCATGCACTTTGGATCAGGTTGCCAATAGTGTCCAGACACATGAAACAGAAATGGGACAGAGGAGTGAACCCAATTCTAATTACAATGATAAGCAAGAGCAGTAACAGCATCTGTGACATTTTTTCTATCTACTAGTTTAATGCTACTCAAATCCGAACGCTTTTGTATGTTTTTAACCTGTATTTTTTATTTTATGGGTCATCAACATTGCCAACCTATTCTGCTCAATAATTCAAACCCGCAGATGGCAAGGTGTATTTGCTAATACCTTTTTATGTGCCCTATTATTTGCGTTGGTGCATTTTCTTACCCAGACCGCAATTTTACATTTTTGATCTTTGATAATTTGTTTTTGGTAAAAGCAGAAAAGCGCGGTGTCTGTTATACCAGTTTGTTTAAATAAAAGCAATGCTGTTAAAAACGTTAAAGATACGAGAATCACAGATTCCCATATTTTCCCTGTGCATGTTACCAAAGATGTGTGATAATCATTTAGATTTTAGGTGGATCTTTTATGAACAAGCAACAAGATTCAGAAAAGTAATCTTTCAAGTGATTTCAATATTGTTTCACGGTCAAAGTAATGTCATGCATGTTTCATACAGCTTTAAAGCACATGGGAAAAGTTTTTGACAAGAATTTCTACTAACACATTTTGTTTTAAGAGATTTTCAAAATACGTATATTCCCTGGAGTGCTTAAAGTCTGTAAAGCCCTTTCAAAACAGATTTTGGAGTTTTGTTTTGCTTATTTTGGACAGTCCTTTAAGCAAAGCGCTTTGTGTACATAGATGCATAACTTCAGCTTTTGAATAAAATTACTCGTACATGCGATGCAGTCCTGGTGGTCATTTAGAGCCGCAAAGATTGAACCTACAACAAAATGAATGATCGACGGAATGGCTAATTATGTTTCTCATGTCTATTGGTTCTTAACTTCCTTGATTCTGCAATCATGCACGCTGCTAGAAGTTGGCTGTCCCGCAAAAAGTTGTTTCACCACACATTTTTAGGTTCTTTTCCCGATCGTGTTTTCAAGCATTGACCTGCATAAGTTTTATGAGACTAACGATCGTTCTATAGAACGTAGGTGGTATCTTCATACGCTATCGTGTTTAGATCGTGCTCGGCGAGATTCTTCGCACTTGTTAATCCAAAGTCATCGCTTGCGAATTTTGCAGCAATGTATAGTAAAGAGTAAAAACACAAAATAGCCACTGAAGTTGTTTTAATCATCATCAAACTACTCTCTCAACCACGCAGCGTCAATGTTAAGTAAAACAACTATTCTTTTACAATCTGGAAAATTCAGCTTTAGGTCTTTCCTGTGAATCAACTTGTATTCTTTATAATACTTTTCACTGCCATGTAAATCGCTGTTCACATTTTCTGGACTTCCAAACCAGCGGTGTTAAGTCGTTTTGTTCAACAGTAGATATTTTCTTGATTGTTCGATCATGCCAGATAAAATTTGACCATGCTTTTCCAACAGATGTAATATAACAGAATGAGCCTGACGCCTCCAACCATTGTTCAGCCTCTTTCAAAAGAACTCTGCTCCGCTAGATTTAACTCGGCGGTGGCAGGGTTTCGTGCGGTGATATTAGTCCGCTCAGACTAGATCGAAAACCGTTAGACTTTCAGTAAGCAACATCGACGACAGGCCAATTAAGAACGTGTTAACTGGTGAGAATTACACCTTTTCATTATGCGGTGGCAACTGCTGCAGGTTGAGTCGACGGCGTGACAAGTGTGTTGCAGAGCAACAGCTGTTTTTTCTTTTGAAGTGGGAGCTAGTTGCACGCCACTGTTCACGCAAACTCATCTGGTTTAGAAAAATCGTGCTGCCACTGACATATATCCTCTAATGCTAGGTTTTAAAAAACAAGGTTTCTTTATGTTGCACCACCGTTCGTGCTGGTAGCTTCGTAGCCAATTGCCTATTGTCAAGCTGTTTGTTGAGAAACAACATGCCTTGATCACATCTAGTTTTTTCAGTGCGCTAATAAACAAACTTTTAAAATCTTGTGCTCAACGATTGTAAACTCTGAAAACGACGCCGACGTTTCAGCCAGCTGGCAGCAGGCTTGCATCAGGGGAAATAGCACGAAAGTCGAAGTCACCAAACACGGATAATTGTTATCGCGTGGTGATAGCTGCATCGAGAAAAGGCAGCAAGGAGATAACATTTAAGCTACGATGTACAACAAAAAAGATAAGAGCGATAGAGCTAATGATTAGGCACAACTAAAAACGAAGTAAATGTAGCCTACTCAATCCGCTGTTCAGTTATGTATGGCCAAAAACTGCTTCATTCACTTGTGGAGAAAGATCTGATGACTTTTCCTTAAGTTGGATGTCGAATCTGTAAAAATGGTTTGATAAACCGTTTTTCAAATGCAAAATTTTTGAGTTTGTGACCAATCATCAAATTATTTTCAGGTTGTTCAGTGTTTCCAGTATCATTTTATCAAATCTCGAGCAAACTGAAATGAAAGACAGTAATTCCAAACAACTGTAACTCTGAAAGGGTCTGTTGGAACAATTGAAAAAGTTCGCAACCCAAAAGTACCGTGGTATCGTCTTAGCACAATGCACTGATTTGATGCATTTTGTGGAGCATTATTCACTGCCAGCTTCCTCTTTCAATGCTAAATTCCAACTTGTCAAAAGAAAACAAACTCTAGAGAGGTAATGCGTGTATAACTTTAAAACGTGTGATGCAGTAAGCAAACGCGTCTCCCAGCGGTGGAAGCCACTGCTCCTCAAAAGACATGTCACTGTTATCGGTTACTAGGATAATTTACGTTTAACTGAAGTCTTTTTCAATATTACCAAGAAAACTACATTGTTCTCAGTTTTTTTGAATGAAAGGGACTTTTGCAAACAAGCACCAAAACCTCAAAGGACAAGCACGACGATTTTCCACCCACATCAAATGATTCTTTTAACTTGGGCTCTTCATCTGTGTTGATACTATTTTTCAAACAATATGAAGATGAAAAGTGGATCCAACCTATTGCATTTGAAAATTGGTTCCAGAGTATCTATTAACCATGGCCTGGACGTCAGTTGACACTTAAAATGTTTTTTTTCTTTTGTACACTGGAGTTTTAATTATTATCTTTGTCTGTCACCGGACTGCCCTATTTCACATCTCTTCCACAAAGTTTTGCTGCATAAATTGGGGAGAGTGCTTGCTGGACAAAGTTCACCATATATTTGAGTTAGTCCAGAGTATCATCTTTCCTTGGAAATTGTTCGTCTACTGCAGTGGTTCTCAACCTTTCATGGTTTGTGGCCCCCTTGCAGAGACTAAACACTTGTGCCCCCCTGCTCATCAATGGGGTTTGGCAATATCAAGACATAGCTATTTAGTAAAGGCCTCTGCTGGTGGCCCTCAATAGCAAGATTGTTTGCAAAATGGCTACAAATAATTCTGATAATTCGAATGCTATAAAGCCTAATGGCCAGGTCTTGACATTTCAAACAGTACATGTAACTATGAAAAACTTGTGTTTGCCAAGAAGGTCATTGACTGTTCATGCACGCCAAATATGTAAGCGCTGCAGGGACAAACATTCAAGCGAGTTTTATTGATCTGGAATTTCATGGGTTGTTGCAACATAAAAATTGACACAACATAAAAACTAACCACTATGGTGTTTTACCCATATCATAAAGCAGCATTGAAAAGTATATTACCATTTAGTCATCGATATGTCATTTTATGACCACTTTCTTGCTTTTGCGAAAAACAAGAACGGTGCGTTATTCCCCACAGTTCTGTTGCGTTTGTTCGCCCATGCTTTTCTCTGGTTTTTCATGAATTGACAGAATACCTTTAACTTTTTTCCGCGGTTCTCTTTCTTCAATGGCAGATAAGGAATGACATCTGCTTGATTTCTCAAAACGTTCTCGAAAACCTTTCGCGAACGGGTTGTGATTGATCTTCAATTTTGTGACCTGGAAAGATTTCCAAACCGTTATGTGCTAGGCAAGTGCTCAAGACCTAAATCGTCTTGCGATACTATGGTATTCACGACTACGAAAGATTGGCAGTTACAGGCGGATCGTCAGGCTTTGGCTGTTGTGAAGCATACAAATGTCTGCGGGTTTGGGCAGCAAGGGTTGGGTCCACGTTCATGGCAAAATTTTCGTCTTAATTCAAACCACAGTCAGATGGCTAAATTTTGCCTAGCAAGCCCTGGCAGAGACTTGGACATTACAGTAAAACGAAGCATGCGGTTATGCTTCTAAATGACATTATTAAGATATACTGTTGCTATCAATCAACGCACTACATTAATAAAAACTTGTAAAATATGCAAGGAACTCAACTGGAATTCTGACAACAATGGTTTATTACACAGATTAACTCAGAGGAGGATCCAGCGGAGCAACGTGTCCCAAATAAAAACTAAGAAAGTAACTTATTCACCATATATTTTTACGGGTTGGATAACAACACATCGAAATAAATTTTGAATAAGTCCTTCGCTATGTTCAAATGTCATATCGTTCTTAATATGAGGCCATTCTGTCGTACAGTTTTATTTGTTTCCCCCGGATTACGACGAAAAGGCTACTTCACCTCTTTTAAAGGAGAGAAGCCGTTATAAGGCTATTGCGGTACAATAATGAATCCTCACGGTATAAATATTTTTGTTTGGTATATATAAAAATATTTGGCATATCTATGGTGTGCTTTGCAGTTACCAGTTTGTATGACGTCCAAAAAGTCCTAAATTATTTTCAGGTGAAATTTGCAACTATTCACTTGAAAACTACGTACCCACAGTCGCACTGAAACTATTGCCAGACTTCACTGCACAAGGTATTGCAATCGATTTGTTATCGATCAGTTAGATTACAATTTTGGTTGGTAGTTACCTGACACAACTTGATAATGAAACATGGCAGTTGTAAAGATTGGCAAGGAACAAAAAATGTTGGAAAGTTTACAGTTGATATGTTCGACGGCATAGACCAGGAGTGGGGAACCTGCGGCCCGCGTGAACATTTGATATGGCCCCATCACAATTTTCGTTACCCAAGTTAAAGCACATCATCGCGTGAAAACCAAGTTCCATGATAAGCAGGTATTTAGATAGTAAGGCAAGAAAAGTCATTCTTCCAACAGATCGGCGACAGAAAGAACATTTATGATGTCATAATGTGACTTTTTTGTGCGCGCATACGATTTGGATTGATGCAACGCTACTGATAGTTTTAAAGTGATGGTGTTACTTTTTCATGTATTTTTGCGTGTATTTGGTGTAAATCTGCAACTTTATTTTTGTGGGAAAGAAACAAAACAGGAAAAAGTTACTGTTCTAGTGGTGCCTCACCTATGATAAGTATAATGCTCCAGATTGTATTTTTTCTATTTGTTTACTTATTTGATGTTTATATTCTGTAATCAGTAATGTTAAAAAAGGGTGCAATCATAGAAGTAGTTATAGAAATGTATTGCCGATGGAGTAGCTCTTTCTCATTGCTACAATTATTCCAAATATTCGTTTGCTTAAATGCAGTGTGAAGTTTTTAACTTTTGGCAAAAACATAAATTTTTAAAATAGGGTTTTCATATCTCAAAACCGTGGTGTGATTATCAAAAATTAACACCAGATTCGGATTCAGCGCTCTCAAATTACTCAAAATTATTCCAAAAGCTCTGGGCAAAAAATCGAGTTGACTAGATAAATAATTTATTTTCTCTTGTGATAACAGGGCTGGCACCTGAAGAAATATTACGGCTAAACCTCTTAGGTGGGGCGAGAAAAGATTACCACAATATAAATCAGGGGTGTGGAACCTGCGGCCCGCGTGAACATTTGATATGGCCCGCATCACAATTTCGTTACCAAAGTTAGAGTACAATATCGTGTCAAAACCAAGTTCCATGATAAGCAGGTACTTGGATAGTAAGTCAAGAAAAATCACTCTTCCTCATAGTTAGATAAAGGTAGAATTTCAGGATAAAATTAATTGATTTTACGGCCTGCCAGCGATAATGCACAATTCATGCGGCCCGTGATAGTAAATAGGTTCCCCACCCCTGCTACAAAGTGTCAAATCTGTTGTTATTAATGGTCACAGTAAGGAGACATTGCCTTCAATGGCACTGTACTGTGCAACAGTCATTGGTTCTTTTGATCAAACCCTCTGCTAGAAAAATTGCAAAGACTGGCCTGCTTCTACCGTACTGTGAAATATGTTTGGTGAATTTCTAGTACAAATTTGAATGGTCCTGTGAGAGGTTATTATTGTTTAGTTGTTGGATGCTACATGAAAGAAAATTAGGTTTGACATTTTTTGTTTTGTTGTTATTCTGAAACGCGTTTTGTGTATTGTTTTTTGTGGAGTCGGCAACACTGTTGCTGTGTCACGTGCATTGTAAGTTTTTCAACAAAATGGAACGAAGCTGATCGCAGAGAACCTTGTTTTTTTGTGTGAAAAAGTGAGAGGTTGTGTTCAGAAAGAGCTATTAGAGAATGATTGTGATGCATCCCAGTTGTGTTGATGTGTTAACACAGGAGAATGTACTAGGTTTTGCGTTTTATGATGTTGTAGCTTTGAGTTTATGTTATTGCTAGTGTTTGTCTTCCTTTGTAAAGTGCAGCAACCGGAGATAGCACGTTTTAAGGTAGGCTATATCGTTTTGTCGCTGTTTCCTTATTTTTAACTGCCGTTCTATAATTTTACGTACAAATTTTGGTGTTTCCCTAAGCAAAAATAAGAACCTACTATCAAAACTACTAAATATGACTGAAATCGTCCCAGGGCCATAGCGATGTCAGATGACGGCCGGAGCAAGAAACAAGCTTGGAGCCTCCATGTTCGAACCTAAGGTTTTTCGGGAACAAATGCACTGTATTGAAGAAAGTGCTTGCGGATTTGTTAGGACTTTTCGGCGCATCCCCAGCAGTCCGCCTAAATCGCCGGGGCATTGTGCCCTCTTCGGTACGCCCCTGAATCGTCCCCTAAAGTTACTAGGTGGATCCGGCACTGGATAAGCTTTTAACAAAACAAGTTAAAAGTTTACAATTCAACCATTGTATTACACACCTGCTCATTCTGATAGGCAGTGACGGCCATGAAAACTGTTTTCGGAAAAGCAAGCGTAGCCATCGGCAATGATGAGATCGCGGTGAGGTCAAATGCTCGAGCGACGTGAACTCGAGGCTGATATCCGTGCATAGAATTGACAACGATCTGTTAGCAGGCAACTTTTTGGCATGAGAAAATGTAAATATTAAGCCAATAAAATCAGTATGGGTAGGGGTTGTTAAAAGCAATTTTGACAGCATCACATGAAACTACTATTTGTAAAAGTGCCAAAAAGTTGTAGATACAATGTTTGAAACTTTCATAAAAGATTGTTCATAATCGTCTCTTCTTAACTATTGTAGCAGACACATTCTGGTCTGTACATATTAAATGTTGCTTTCACCAAAAGAAAACAAAGTCCAAACGTCCAATGACAAGAATAAAACCTGCTGAACGGCAACACAAAGGCCGTGACCAGTCAAGCAC
>JGI24158J21664_10011430_pt1 | contig 11813 bp, 8 predicted proteins | sample Ectturendosymbi3_FD_21664 | JGI IMG/M metagenome (IMG submission 21664)
CGTACCAAGGTTGAATGAGCACGATGACGTCATATACTTTACGGTTTTAACACGGGCCCCTACAACAGCGATTTGACCCCCCTGGCCCAATGTGCTAATTTGGCCACTGGTGCCAGCTTCAACAAAAGATGGGAACCCATGCTATAACATGACTTGCAATGAATATCTATTAATTATATAGGCTAACCACCACGCACTTTTCATACTTAACATTGATTTGTTGAATAATTTTAGATAACTCCTTCTGTGTCAGCAATGATAATCTTTCAAATAATTCCACAGCCTACATTTTTCCAAAAAATATAAAATTTAAGCAATGCGAGTTGAACTTTAAAACCAAAATTACCATAAAAACAAACTTCGTATCCGATACAGTTCATGAGACTCCGTCTCCGCTAAAAACAAGCAGACGCCCTTCGCGGACTTTACGATCACATTTCTGCTTTTTGTTCACCACTGTGGGTTACTCTGATCGAAGTTGGTGATTTCGATATTTCAAGTTGCTATAAAAAGTCACAGTACAATACACGTGACCAAACACCAAAGTTACTATAAAAACAGATAATGCACCATACACAGACTCGGAGTCATGGCACAGAGGCTGAAAAGATGCTTCTGAAGATGTTACATCAGGCCTCCCCAACCTTTTTAGTGTTGCGGCTTGCGGGCCTCTTTCACATGAGGAAATTTACTGCGGATCACAAACGTTTTTATGATGTAACATAAGCTATTGTGACATAACAAATCACTTAATTTTGATCAGTTTTATGCGATAACAGGAGGTGATAATGAGTCCTATAGTTGCAGTTTTACGTAGTGCTGCCAGTGTGTACGGATGTAAACCAAATCAAAAAAATTGACATATTTTCGAAGCGTTTGTTATGCAAGTTTTTGGGTGGTAGGCCCATAACAGAAACAGCAGGTATAATTTAGGTGTGTTTTGATGGCAAATATACTTGAGCCTATAAAAAAATACTAAAAATTTCAAAAGTCTGCTTACGAACTTAATAGAACGCGGGCCACTTAAAACAACCTCGGCCTGCAGGTTGGGCAGCCTTGTGCAATATGAATGATTGTGCAATGTACAACTTTTTCCAAAAAAGTCTGAATCCTCGAAATATCGATAAAAGCGTTTCGGATATCCGTATCCGGTTCCCGACTCCCGTTTGAAAGCGGTTTTTGGATATCCGTATCTGGTTGCAAACTCACTATCCTTCCGGTTATCCAACCGCCAAAGTTGAAACCAGATGCAGTGATCAGCTTTGGTAGCTTTGCATTTTTGCACATGACTGCTGACTCGGGGCTTTCCCGCAAGTGTAAATGCGCATGTGGCTTGAAGACAGATCGCAGGAGTATCATATTTCACATACGCATTTCCGGAATAATCTAATGAGAAAGAGCCCTTGCAGATTGTTGTCTACCTTGTAATCTTGAAGTGTGCCAGACACTACAGGGACAGTACTTTCACGCATTCTGTCTTCATTTTTAGCCTTTACCTATAAAATCTCTATTATTTTAAGAAATATATGTATGGTAATCTAGTCGCTCGTCTATTTCTCACTTCAGCATTCTTCGCTGGACAGTTACTGAGTTAGTTGGGGGACCTAACTAGAAAACCTCCTGGTTATATTAGGTACCCTGGCAAGATGCAGATATAATTTTGATTGTATTACTATTCATGAATTTGCTTGTTTATTTTATCTTGTTTATTTGTGAGTTTTTTTTGTGTGTTTACTTCCCGAATAAATAAATGAATGAATGAATGGACACTAAGTGTAAGTCTCGCCTAGTGTACTTAGCTTTTGCTTACGTTTTGGATGCCCAAGCATTATGATTGCGAAAATCGTAAGTAGGCTCACTAATGCTGTTTTCCACCACCAAATCCGTTAAAGATGATGTAGTTGTTTCAATATTGTTGTTTGTTCAGCAGCTTGTAGTTAATTAAAAGAAATTTGGAAGAGATATGCAGCATTTCAAATTTTGAAGGGATTGAAACATTGATGACCTGATTGATGTGCATTAATTATTAAGATCAAATCTGTACTTCAGAAACTACCTCCAAATCGTGCAGCTGGTAAAGATGGCATTTTTTCTGAATACATTTTTATGTTGATTTGTGTGTGTGCAATTACCTCAGTAGTCTCTTTAATGTGTGTTTTAATGCATGGAAAAATTCCATAGGAATGCATGGAAATTGTTATTGTGGTGCCTATCTGTGAAAATAAGAATGGAGACAGAAATGATGCTGGGAACTATAGACCAGTTTCTCTTGCAACTACCATTTTTTCAAACGTTCTTCGAATTGTTTGAACATTAACTATTTCCTGTATTTCACTAGCTTATTTGCAGCCACCACAGACAACCAGTTTGGTTTTAAGCCAAAAAAATGGTACTGAAAATGTGCATATTTTTACTCAAACAGACTGTGTTGTTTTATGTAAATTAAAGTACCCTAGCCAGTGTTTGTAGCTTTCTTAGATATGTCTAAAGCACTTGATAACAATAATCACAACCTGCTGTTCGCTAAAGTAATTAAGAGCAATGTACCTATGTGTATAGTAAGACTCCTCATGAGATAGTATCAGCACCACACTGCAAATAAAGTAGGGCACTAACTTTTTATCCCCTTGTAACCAACCGTGAAAGCAAGGGGGAGTTCAGAGTCCATGCTTATTTGCTGTGATGAACAAAGCATAGATTCTGTCAAAGACTCTACATAATCTTCATACAATTCTTCCAGAGGTTTAGGTAATCTCAATTTGACTCTGCTGAATGCTTTACAGTTTATATAATCTATCTTTTCAGCTATTTCTTTTTGGGTTTCTGATGTTGTACACTTGGCTCAGACAAAATGCATAATTTTGTGATGTGTGTAGTTAAAAAATTTTCCCAACTTTTGCAAAAGTGGATGCTATTGACCAAGTAACTCAAATATAGGCCTGTAATCATATAAGTATATGATAATGTTAAGTGAGTGCTGTTAACAAAGCTGATATGTTTCCAGGTTTTACAAGTTCTTTTAGTGTGATTCGCATTAAACTTAATAAAAAATGCGAAATAAAATTTGCCTATGTGCCTATTACAGTGCTTATCTTTTTGGAGTCATAGTTGGTTCTTTTGCAATTACTGCAATAAAGAGGAATGACCAATATGTCTTTCCAAAACCATTCTATTTCACACAACAGGTAAAGGCCAATGCAGTAGCTCGTTTCTTTGTGGTTTACCAATTTTTACTGCTGTATATGCATTAGGTAAAAATTAAAGTATTTAGGTAGTAATTTGCCAAAAAAAACAAAAAATGTGATGATTTAGTTGGATGAAAAGCAATATCTGCTTGAAATTTTTGTAATTTAAACCTTAGTCTTATTTTATAAAGACCAAGTTGTACTGTACAAGCAATTGTTCACAAATTAATTAAATATAACATAAATGTGAGCATTTTTTCTCATTTTTAATTTTTTTGTCATGTTAAAAACAAGGAATGCCGAAAATTTATAGGTTAATTTGATTTGATTAACACAATATAAAATCAAATGTTATAGTGTACACAGTGCTGTGAGCATTATTGTGGAGAATTTGGTTTCAAATACTGAATGTGGTATAGTAACTGTAATTGGTAAGCTGATGTAAACTACAATGACTTGAATCACACAGTTTGTAAGCAAACTTATATTGTAAAGGAAGTAATTTAGATCCAGCCTAATGCAAATTTTTATCCCATTGGTCTTGAGTTTTTGTATGTTTATTTAAACCGTTATCAATTCATGTTTTGTAACTAATTTCATTTTTGCATTATGCTTATTGACAACCATGTGATTTTTGTGCATGCAGCTGGATCATTTCAATCCCACCATTGACACTACATATCAACAACGATATTTTGTGTCAGATCAGTACTTTGATCACAAAGATGGACCGATATTTTTTTATACTGGCAATGAAGGAGATGTAGTTACATTTATCAACAACACAGTAAGGTTTGCTGAATCATTCATGGAAGAATGTCACCTTGTTTCAAGTTAGCGTATATGCTACAACTGCGGTGTCTAGTTCCTAGTATAAAGAAAAGTATGGTATTAATGATTACACTGTAAGGAATGCTGAAGAAAATGCTTAGCTCTGACAATTACATTCCTGAAAGTTTCAAGTTTTCTTTCAACTTAAATATCAAATTGTGGAAAAGACACCTTATGTTTTGAGTCTTATTTCCTTGATTTTTAAAAATTTGTATGTTTGACTCACACACAGGGTCCATATGTAAAGGGATAGTAAAAAAACAAGGATAAGAAAACACTTAGTCGCAACATATCACAGGTTAAGAATTAGTTGGCACCTGCAGCCTATACTACAGAGGAACAAACATGAAACAACATACCAGGATGTACTGTATTGTTATGAGATTATGTGTTACTTTACATGAGCAGATCATTTTGTATCAATTGGTGGCAAAGAACTCTCTGGTCTGTTGTATTTCAAAATAATTTTATTGAAGACAATATAATGATTTATGAACTTGTATCACTTCACGAATGTATAATAAGACTCAGTGTGGGCTTTACGTAGGTAACAGTTTTCCATTGACTATATGTTACTTTCATCTTGTTTAAACCAATAATTTTTGTGAGTTTAGTCACTGTAAAAGCTGATTAAATATCCGTCTTAGTGTAACTGCTTAACATTGAAAACATTTTCAGAAAGGGCCATAACCATCTGTAGTTTAGTTATTCATTACAAGAATTCTCAGTCTGCTTATGCACATGGACGTTTTGCTATTTAAGCATGAAGTAGTATGGTTACTATCTTTATGATAAAAATCTTTATTGAACTTTGAATAACAGGAGCTCATGTGAGTTGACTGAAATTTCAGAATGAAAAGCATAAAACCCAAATTTTACTAAAATTGTACTTTATGAGTAAAGTTGGGGTAAAAGGTGATTTAAAATTTGGAAAACGAAGGTTGTGTGAACTGGGAAATTTGCCTGAATTGAATAGCTTAAAACTATGCCATGATTTTGTGAGAGTAATTTTTATCAGGTATGAAGCAAAGTCGTTTAATTACAACCTTGTATTTGTAACCTGTAGTTCAGCAAGACAAAATGTTTTGTTTTTCTTTTCATTTACTTTATTTTGACATGAATGACATAGTTTAGTTTGTAGTTTGTTTTCTTCACTCTAGTTTGTTTTCTTTACAAACTTTGTCTATATACCTGGATTAACAGCATAATTTTCATAAACATTTTCCACTTGTTGCGTCCAAACTTGAACGAGAGACGTAACAGACGTTGCATTCCGTGCCTTAAAATCATTGTCAGTTTTGAAAGCGTTATGCTTGTGCCCAGGGGCGTAACGAGGTGGTGCAAGTGGGGCACAATTCCCCGGGCTCCGAATCACTATGGGGACGCTGAATGACTGCGGTGTGGGCGCCGAAAAGTCCCAACAATGTCACAAGTACGGTGCGTTCTTAAATACAGCGCATTTGCTTCCGAATGACCTCGGGTTCGAACATGGGGGTGCCAAACTTGCTTCTTGCCCCGGGCGTCATCTAACCTCGTTACGCCCCTGCTTTTGCCAAAACATCAATTGCATTAGTGATGATATTTTGCGGCACTAATTTACTTCACTGATTGTTTTAATACTGCTGTTTTGACAGGGTCTCATGTGGGACATTGCGCCGCAATTCAATGCATTGGTGGTTTTCGCAGAACATCGGTACTATGGAAAGTCTCTTCCTTATGGAAACGTTCAACCCTCGTCTGTAAGTTCGCAAATTCTGTTTTTTTCGAACTGTCGTAAAAGCATTAACGAGCTGTTAAATAAATTGTAGGAAACGAAAGCACTGTTTGCGCAACTCACATCTGAACAAGCATTGGCAGATTTTGCCATTCTTGCTACGCACATTCGCTCGAAATTTGCTTCACCAACCAATCCAGTGATCACTTTTGGTGGGTCCTACGGTGGTATGCTGAGTGCTTGGGCTCGAACAAAATACGGACACATCTTTGATGGGTAAGCGTCAGTGGAAATTGTTTTTATGGAGTATGTTTCACGATTCTTATCTTTCCAAAATTGTCTCCGCCGCGTTCTTGCGTTTTGTCCTACTTTTTGAAAAGTCGGAAGAAGTTGCATTCTGGGTTCTCATATTCGTTATTTTTACTGCACCTTTCCATTCCATCTCAGCCTTACTACAATACACCATGTACGTTTCGTTTGGGCATCTGAAAGATACGTTGAATTGAACAGGATGATGTGTAGATCAGAATTGTAAGTCGGGACGTGTTTGGGCTTAACTTTGTCGAAATGGCTCGGGCCTGCATACACATTTTTTTTCGCAACGACGGACACTTTTGTTGCCAGTTACTGTTGAAGCAATTGGAGGTGATCAAATCATAAATAGAAACTGATTGATTGTGAATTATTTAGTCATGTTTATTTTGCTACGTCACGAATATTCCGCAGTTGCTCATGTCTTGATTCACTCGGTAAATTTGATTTTCGGCCTAAATCGTGCTTAAAAATGTCGTGCTCGGGCCAGGTTTGGGCTTGTGATTTCGGGCTTGGACCGTCTTCTGGCTTCAAAATGGGGCCCGCTTACAACTCCGGTGTAAATGCCGCTCTGTACTATCACAACTGCCTTGAATATGATAGCTCAGTCATTGCAGAGTGCAGACTACGCGAGCCGTGAAACGTTTGCTTCGCTTGCTTCTCAGAGCAATTGCGGCTTCCGCTCCTGTTCGCTTTTTCACTGGATTTGTTGATCCCGAAGGATATAATCAAATCGTGACCAAGGACTTTTTGGGAGTAGCTGGTGGGGAACAATGCGTGAAGAACATAAAAAATTCGTGGCTGGTGATGAGCGATACCGCAAGACTGCCTAGTGGAGCTCAGTAAGTGATGATAGTTTGACCAATCTCACTTCTACATCGTTCATTGTTACAGTTTACCTCAAGGTTGCTTTTGTCAGTTGTTTTTAACCTGTATCAGCGATGCTAAAATGTCTTCTGGACCTTTAAGCAATTCCACGTCATGCGCTTGATCCAGGGTTGTAACCCGAATTAAGGATGTTTGTTTTCGGGCGGAATTGGAATTTGCCCGAAAAGAAAAAATTCCGGTTGAAACCGTAATTAATTTTATGCTTCGGTTTGTGACTGCTATTTTGTTCCAAATCCACTGCTTTACTTTAAAGCTAAAGCAGCAATAGATTGTATCCTTTTCAAATGTGTCTTCAAAGCATAGGATTTTGAGGCCAAGGCGTTTAGTACGAGGGATTTTGGTTTTTCTGAGTTAGGATTTTTATGTTGTGAAGTTTCACCAGATACTGGGCAAACTGTTTAGTTGTCGGAATACACTGGCTTTTAAAATTTGGCCACACTGGGAGCAAATTGATGGATTGCAAACTAGTATAACTGAGATGCAGTGTAAATGAAGCAGCACAGAGGTTGTCCTTCGACAAGTGCATGATCATCACGCAAGGCGTTACATTAACACAAGTGATCTGCTAACAGGAAAAACCTTCGTAGTTTGACTGCAGTCGTTTTTTGCCGTGCCAGCAGTTTCATGTGGCGTGGCAGCTGGAGGCGGGCATTCAGAATTACAAAATATATAACATAATCGATCTTGCATTCAACAGAATTTTGTCAGAAATTTTTCATACGTGTGAACCTGTAGTTGAAGAATCAAAGCTCGTAAGCTGGATTGTGGACGGTTTTGCAAACCTTGCAATGGTCGATTATCCGTACAAAAACAGCTTCCTTATTCCTGTGCCTGGATGGCCCATTAACGTAAGTTTAAAATTGCATTTAGTCAACACTTTAACCTAATTTTCGTTCTTGTTGAAACCGTAGTTTAAAATTTACGAATATAAGCTTTTTGCGAGGTCGTCATGCCTTATCGTGCGATACGAGAAATTGTTCGACGAAGCTACCAAGCTTGTTTTCGTGGATTATTTCGATTCCAAACGTGCATGCCTGCGCAGCATTTTGGCGGAGCTGGTCCTTAATTTACAATTTCTCAGCTTCTGTCTGAATTTTTACGTTGTAATTCTTGTCTGTTGTGTTCTTTGTTATTTCCATCAATACGAAGTAGTGCGAAAGTTACTCGACCTCTAATTTTAGTTTTAGTTTGAAATTTTGCGTTAAGTAGAAGAGTAACAGGATTTGGAGTTTGAGATTGCAGAAGTGCTAACATCTTCTATGGCAGTTGGGTACTTTCACCAGCCAGCGATCCTTTCTGGCACACTTGAAGAAAAGTTGTTAGAATTGATGTGAATTTTCTCCCTGGACGCATGTGTTTTGAATAAAAATCTCGAAAAATGTATTTAATGCATGGCAGTAAAAAGTGCAGTTTTTTTGTTACATGAACTTGTTACTGCAATCTAATGGGAAACTGCGCAGTTTGGGTAAGTGTGTATCAATCAAGTAATATAGTATGTGGGAGGCTGTGAAGAAACAGGGGCATTTGGGCAGCATCCTCCCCAGGGCAAGACTACTTGTAGTTGAGAAGGAAAAGTTGGTTGATAAAAATGGTAAAAGTCTGTTGTTCTGAGTGCAAGATTTTATATGCGTGCAAAATTAAGTTGCGAGAATAACCGGCTTAATCGTGCCACAGAATGTTTGCAGTTCTCACTTATTTTGTAAATAATGGGTGACGGGATCAAATAGGATTGCGCCAAGACATTTGTGGATTAATGCAGCGTTGCAATCTCTCACGCAAAAATAAATTTGCTGAGAACGAAGCTTATAAATCGCTCGTAGGGGAAATGGAGGTTCAGGCGATGCGATGACCCACGCACGCACGTGGCTGTGGGAGTGAATTCGTGTGCTGCCCCGCAGATGCAAAATCTGCAATGTTCGCAAATGCAGTTGGAGATCAAAGGTATCCCAGTGCGCTATACAAATGTCGAATGCATAAAACACGTCGAATGTGGATAAACGCAACAAAAAGGAATTGATGAAGTGATGACAACGCACATACCCAAAATAGAAAAATGAAAAGTACCGACGAGTAGATTTTTTCCTTTGTACATGAGTAGTGTGTTTATTTTATACTGAGCTGTAAAAGTTCCAAATGCTGTTTATTTTTTAAATCGAAAGGTGGTAGTGACCAGATTTTTAATGTGCCACTGTACTTCAACATTTTCTTGCCTGAGTTTAAACGTGTGTAGCCAGTACAAATTGCCTAGTTTCAATTTGCCTCGTTTTGTGCGGATGAACGTCTGTGATGGATGAGCTGAATATAAGTGTTAAATGTAGCCCGAAGTTGTGATTTACTGTATCTACACATGTTCTTTGCCACTTCAAGGCTGTAAATAACTTGTAGGATTATTATCAGCGTTAGTCGCAAATGCGGAAATGTTCAAATATCTCATCCCGCGGTCTTTCAAGACGATGATAATTTGTGTATATCAGAACTCAGTTGCATTTTTTTGCGTTTGCGAGTTTGTTTCGTACATTTCTTTGTGCATTTGGGTAATTTTTAAATGTTTGTTGTTGCTTTTGTTTTTGGTGGTCTTAGTGGGCTGCGCATACTACTTCGCCATGTAGCCCATAATGCTGTATTGACCACGCTGCTGCAACTAAAGCTTTGGATGAGTTGACCAAGCCATGCTGGCAAGCCAGTGTGACACATCGCAATTTTGATTGATTTATTTAATTATTGTTCAAGTTTCGTTATGACTTTTTAGCCATACATATTTTATTTGACTCTTGTACGTGCTGTGTTATTTATTGCACAACAGTCACCATCCATCGAATTAACTGATCTTGCTTTTCACTGCTACATCTTGATGCGTAACGAGTGGGGCAAGGGGGGCACAATTTCACGGGCGCCGAATGACTGCGGGGGCGTCGAAAAGTCCCAACAATGTCACAGATACTTTCTTCAATACAGTACATTTGCTTCCGAAAGACCTCAGGCTCGAACGTGGGGGCGCTAAAGTTGCTTGTTGCCCCAGGCGCCAACTAACCTCGTTACGCCCCTGGCTACATCTTTATTTTTCGATCCTGACTAAGAATGGGTCTGTCTCGCAGGTCACTTGTTCGTACATATCATCGCCGGATCTGAAAGGAAAAGAACTGCTGCGAGCACTGTACGAAGCTATAAGCGTTTTTCACAACACTTCGGGTCAGGTGGAATGCTATAACATATCGTCCTCAGACTTACAAGGCCTTTCGACCGCGTGAGTACGCCTTGGCATTGCTTTTGCTTTTTATTTTCTGAACCGTGGCTTACTGTCTTGGAATTGTCAGCGGCCAACAAGTTAAATTCAACCATTTGATGGTAAAGAAATAAGTTTCTGAGTGTTTTTTAGTGTTTTGTCAACAATGAGAAATCTACACCTGAAAATGGCCAGTGTTTATTGCTGCAGCAACGTTTGTGATTACGGCAGTCATCACCCACTGGGATTTTGATCCGTATTGATGTGCTGCGTACCTGAAGTGATGACCTTGACGTCATAATGTATAGCTTGGGCAAGAACCGATGCGTTGACCAACTTCACAACCGTGTACCACGTCAAAGCGAAAGGGCGTCACAAACTTCCGAATCGCCATTCCCAAGCCAGTCACTACGGTTGACGTTACACTCAGCAATGTTCATACAAGATTTTCGCATTACTTCTCAGTAAATTTGAGTGATCGTCCATTCAGCACGAATCTACAGCGTTTGTCGTTTGTCCGTGAAATTTCAGGTCACTACAACACAGCTTTGTATCAAACAAGTGCTTTTGGGCTGATCGACTCGTTACAGGAAAGTTAGGTCAGTTCTGCAACGGTGCTCGGGCGCTTTTTTCAGCAGCGAAACATTTTTTTGGAAACCTTGCAATTTTTGAATTCTTAGCGCCGCGTATATATTTTTTCAACTACCGGTATGCGGACAAAACAATTCTTGAAAATTATCCACAAACGTTAAGGAGACCCCTTTCCTGTTGTTGCTCAGTTTGTTGGTCACAAAAATTCTACCGCTTTCAACAGATCTTCGTTTCACTTCTCTTGACTTCACGTTTTTTCAGTTACCGGTAGTCTTTTTTTCATCAGGTTGTGGAACTACCAGGCTTGCACTGAGATGGTGATGCCGACCGGAAGTGACGGAGTGCACGACATGTTTCCGAAAAGCGAGTGGAACTTCGAGAACTACAAGAAGGGTACGCGAAAAGTCCTGAAAATTTTGCCTTAAACGCGTTCAGTGATTGCCGCGCTTTTAATCACGACTTGCTTTAGTTAATAGAAAGAAAAAATGTTGTAAATCTGAAAAGGTTGTATGGAGAGCTATGGCACAGTACCAAGAAAAGACTGGATCATGCTTAACTTCGGAGGAGCGAGTCTACAAGCTGCAAGCAATATAGTGTTCTCGTAAGTGGTTAACCATTCAGCTTGGCCAATTTTTGTCCAGATAGTTTTGATCGTAATTTGTTTTTTTGTGGTCGCCCAGGTTTTCAACCGTGGTAGGAATACAAGTAGTGGTCCCCAAACTGCGCAATAACTTGCTCTTGAGTTCCAAATACATACGAGCAGGAATTAGATGGTGCGCGAAGCACTCGATTGAAAGCAAGTTTTAAAAACATTAGTTTTGTTTCAGAAGAAACGGTCATGAAGTTTTTCATTAAGTGTTTTCCCTCGAAGCGGACCTCATGGCAGTAGGACCAGAAAAGAAAATTATCGCTCATACTTCCAGTCCGCCAAAAACGCACAATACTAATAACTGTTCGGTCACATTGACAATAATAATAATAATAATTCATGCATTTATAAAGCGCCGAAATCCGACATGTCGCTCTTAGGCGCTGAACAATGACGTTGCGGAAGTGACATGCAAAGCGA
>JGI24158J21664_10011431_pt1 | contig 11813 bp, 5 predicted proteins | sample Ectturendosymbi3_FD_21664 | JGI IMG/M metagenome (IMG submission 21664)
AAAAAAAACGTTTATACATCTAGCGTCCTGCCATTTGCTGGGGGGGAAATACCTGATTTAAAGCACTTTTGAAAGCTGTTTCAACACCATTTGACTGAAAGAACAATCGACCTATCTATTGGTGTGGATGAAGCTCATTGCTAATGGTAGATCACTGGGACATCAACGTTTTATTTTTTCATGTGTATTTTGTAAACGGCATGCTCATGACGCGCACCACGCTTTCTTGGATTGTATAGTTAACAGACATTGCGACAAAACTATTTAAGAAAATATGGAGCTATCGCAAATCATGCGGCTAGGTTTTCACAAATGAAGACAACCACCTAAAATTAACGTCTTTATAATGTTTTGTAAAACCAGCAACCTAGAAAGAAAATAATCTCAACAAAGTGACGCTTTAGAATTTATAAAGCCATTTGCTGACAGATTTGGCTGCCTCACCATGAACAAATATGTGCAAGTGTTGCGATCGGAAAGCCCGAACGGCAAGTGCGTAAAGCTTCACACTGTGGCAGCAAGCAACAATAGAGATCACACGCTGCGATCACTCTATTATTGTTTGTTTGCGCACATATATATGGGTGTTGTTTTTCGCCCACATCCCGTTCGTGGCGAATCGTACATTCAACGCAACAATGACCGAGAGTTTGCAACAACACCCCCTCCTTTTTACAACAAACCGCACCGATCCCACGTTCTTTTTGTAAATGCTTCACCCGGCACGACCTTCACATTCTGGTCACATCACCATTTTGTTGTGATCGGAAAGCCCCAGCGGAAAGTGCGCAAAGCTTCGCATTGTGGCAGCAAGCAACAATAGAGATCACACGCCGCGCTCACTGTATTATTGCTTGTTCGCGCCACATATATGTGGTGTTGTTCTTCGCGCACATTCCGTTCTTGGTGAACCGCACATTCAGCGCAACGTCAACGGAGAGGAAAACATTTTGCAACATAAGTTTTAATCATCCCAAAGTCACGAAAACAGAGCCCAGTCGGCTGATTCCTCGAACATTTGTAGTAAGCCTAGAGCTTTTGACAGTTATTACAGTGACAGTAAAAATTGCGATCGTGGCTGACCTATACAATTGTCTAATTGGAGCGACAAGACTACATCATTCAGTTGTCATCAACATTAAAGTCTCAAAAAAAAACACAAAAGTTAGAGTATGATAATGCGGAATTAAATTTAAAGTAGGACTGGAAACTATTCCCGCTTATACTCCAGGTGTCGCATCAAACAAAATGGCAGAGAAATGACCAGAGCCCAAATGATTGAAAATATTTTCAAATGTTTTATTAAATTTTCTGCAATCCTTTGTACGATAAGCATGGATTATAGCAAGCTTTTTGTACAATTTGTTTAGCCAGTAGAAAAAAAATCACTTGTAAAATGAAGTAAAACCACGTATAACTATGACGGGTGACATACTTGCTGAATGTGGTAGCAGTGTCGTCACTTAGCGGGATACAGTGTCGTGACTCAGCGGGGATAAGTGGGGGTCGTGCTGACATGTGACATCACGGAAGATGCACTGAGCTGCACTACACGTGCAATGCACAGTTATGTGCTTCACCTATTTTCAGGTAACGCTCTTGACTAATGTCTCATTTGCATCTGGGTAAGATGAAACCCTTCCTAACACAATTTGCGATTTTTTGCTAAGTATTCCCGACCGATTTCTTTTTATCTAGGTAAGTCAAAAGTATCCGATATGCTTCATTGTGATCAAAAAAGATATAATGGTTTTGATTGCAATGAAAAAAGATCCATGGAGCAGCACATTTGCTGAAAGATAATGTTCACTAATACGTTAGTTGTTCCTTACACTTTTTCTTAATTTGACTAAGTTCTCATAATATTCATTGGGATTCCTCGAAGAAATTTGTCAAAAACTTTTCAAAACCGTACATAAAAATTGCCTTAAAATCTTACAGTGAAACTACGTATTTATTTTGCTAGAGTTTCTACCCACTGGGAGAAAACAAAGAGCACATTCTCGTCATTTCGGTGTTAGATTACAGACCAGCCCAATTGCCACCTCTTGGTAATATGATATTTTTGTTTGTTCAAGATTGACCAGGTTACGAATAACATCTATGTTTGTGATAAACTGACAAAGCCTTAGTGTTCACACAAGGAGTAAACATTACAAGAGATATTGCAAATCAATCGAGATTTTCGTAGGTCATCCGTTCTTTAGAACACCATAGTCTTGACAGCGCTCACTAAAACAAAATCCTAGCTTCTGTACATTTTTTCAAATTTTCCGCCAAGTTTTCTAGCACGCCATTGCTTGCAACTATTAATCATGTTTAACAATGAACCACTTTCCGGCTCTGTGGATTTTTGCAAGACAATCTAAGTTCGACGAACATGAAAACGGAAGTTTTGTTATCATCATTTTTGTAGCTGGTTCGTCCGCGCTGTGAGAAAATAAATTAACTTGCTATATGTCAATAGGATCTCCATGCGCCGCAATCTTGAAAAGCAATTTTTCGTTTGAATCATTGTGGCGTAATTCTACATGTTTATGTAAAGAATATATTTCAGACGACGCAAGTTACTCTGAGCTAAAGTGCTCTGCAGACATCATCACGCAATTAACGCCGCCAAGTTGGGTTCTATTCCTGCTAGGTCGTACCGAAGACTTGAAAAACGGTATTTGCAAGGAACTGGTTCCCCCCTGAGCTGTTACTGAATCTCCATCAGCGCATCACTCACTGCAAAAGCAGCCAATGCGGCGCAAGCAAGCGGAGATCGGTGCCATTGACCACTGATGACGCCCAGAAGAGATTACGAAAGCGAGTATAAACTGAACCTACAATCGTCCAATATAACTCACACTTCGACTTCGCCAAAGTTTCTGCAAATTTCAAGAAGCTGCAACTACACAGGTGGTCGTAAATGTTTGAATGTAGTAGGACTGTCCATGGTAAGTCTGAAGGGAGATGGTTTCATTCCAAATACCTTGGATATATCAGAATTTTCAAACACTCAATGCCTACGTGAAAGACAAACAATTGAAGCAACTGCAACCTAATTATCACGGAAGGAGTTTGTAGTTTTGACACAAGGAATGACTTGAAAGATTTAAATGACTAACCTACGACAGCAACGAAGATTCTCGAAAAAGTATTTGCAGTTTCGACACTACATGATTCCAAAGACTTATCATCTAAATATATTTCAAAGTCAGCTACCTTCGTTGGCTTCATGCAAAATAGAAACCAGCAATTGGTAACGCCTACTGTGCAGGGTTGTGTGCAACGCTAACTGCACTTTCTTCAAGTTGCTGTTTTTCTTGCCTGGGGAGATGCTGCATTTTTACGATTTTTCAGCAGCACCTGAAACAATATTCAAATCCTCTTATAATGTCGTTTTCAAATACAAATCCTGAAAACATCTTAAACATTTTCATTTAATTCGTCTCCAAAAAGGCGACTAAGTCCAATCAGTCAGAACATTTTTTACTAGTAACTTGTTTTCATGAAACTCTGCGCATCCCTAAATCTTGAAAGCAGAAAGCAATATTTATGGGTTGAATGTTGAAGTGCTAATGGAAAAGCACAGAATGAAAGCAAACGTAGGCACACCATGGATTAATCAAAGCACAAACTGCTTCAAACAGAAAGAGGAAAAGATGCTGCCTTAAATATTTGCTTTCACAACAGGCACAAAACTATTTGGCATCATTGCTAAGCGTCAAACCTCCAAATTTCAAATAGAATTAATCGAATAATTATTATGAAAATCAAAACTACATCAAACAAACAACATTTCAAGGTAAGAAACTACCACTGTGCCTACACAAAGTGCTCACTGCTTAAATATTCTCAGCGACGATGTGTCAACATTCGTGCATTTGATAACAGTACCATAACTAATTCGTCTCTCATCGTGCATTGCGATCTTTTTTGAAGGTGTTAATCATGTTCTTAGGTGAAATAAATCGAAAGTCTTTACCAGTGTACGAACCTTTCAATGACTAAGCAAAACACTTCACAGTCACACTGCACCTTTCGCGACCTAATATAGTCGATGTGGACATGAGAAACGCACGACGACATCTGAAGGTACAAAGCGATCGTTCACACCGATGTCATTCCACACCATTGTTGGGAGTGAAGGATACGCGATTTTTCAGAAATTTGATCACTTGCTATTGAATTGGAAGTTTCAAACAATGCGGATTGAAGAATAAATATGCCATGAAACAAAAGCGATTGGCTTTGGGGAGGCTTTCCAGCTTTATTGCAGGCATGCATTCCTCAGTGAAAGGAATATTGACCTAACAACCATCGCATCATGTTTCCTAAAACCAGCAGGAGAACCTTAGCAAAGGCAAGAAGCTATCTAATGAATACTTGACATTTCGCCTTTTTTGTTTGAAAGTCCTTTAGTTCATACCGTATGTTTTGAAAATAAGTTTGCCCTCTATGACGGAACAGTAATTTGAGAACAATTTGAAGGAAGTGGGAGAGTGTTACAGCGAATTTCACGTTGCTAACGTTTAGAGACAGCTTATTGGCCCAATGAATAGACTTTTATTTTTTGAAATCTTTTGTCTTCTTGCCATAATAAGACCATAAATAAGTTGTTTTTTATTTTGCTTTAGTTAATTTCCATATGTTCCCAACTTTGGAACGTTGGGGTCAACTAATAATTTAAAGTGCATAAGAAGAACACTTTTCGGCTGAGTAAACTCAATGAGAAATTTTTTTGCATGTCTTTGTTAATGCGACGATTTACTAACTTTTGAACTGCAATTCCATAGATTGCAGTACATGTAAAACACGCTATTTCCTTTTCGTAACGTGACAAAGCCAAACCACCAACTGCAGGAAACAGCCACGTATGCCAGGGACTCATGAAAAGTTAGCATGGGTTCACCTCAATGTGTGTAGAACTGGTTCACCTCACTGTCAAACTGAAAGCATTTCACATTACGTCATAGGTACATGCCACTACAGTTATTCGGATACTCCCCGTCGAAACTCTTCTCTTGTTTGTTAGTCCTGAAAAATGGCCTCAAATAATGCAACGGTTGCGTGTCCAGCAAAGCCATCTTAACATTCAATTCGTTTTCAAAATTACAGAAAAAGTTTCTACTAGTTTCAGGACAAGTGTTTCCGAAGTTTTCTTTTTGATGCTTGTTTGTTGTTCTGATTAACCCGAATTTTTATTTTTTATTTTTGTTTGTTTCTCGGATTAAGTGTGTAAACGGCTTCCACATTGGATTGTGGCATATTGTTTTGTTGGAACCATCGCTTCCAACGTTGATTTTTGTCTCTGTGCTACGCAAAACAACTAGCCAAGTTTCACAAGAAATAAAAGTCTTAATTTTTTTTCATATTATAGCGCAAAATATCCTTTTGAGCAGCAAACGTTCGCAAAATAAAAAAATTGCTGAACAAAAGAGTTACAGTTTTTTTTTTCCTTGATATCGTTTATTTGGATATGAAATCAATCCTAAAAACCGTTAATTTCCAGGAGTGTTTTTCCAAATGGTTGCATAATGCAGAGTACGTATGTACAAATGATAAGAAGTTTCAACTGAATTTATCGATTACCTTTGCTCGTGGTGATTACCGCACTTAGCAACAATAAAGAACATATCGTTGTCATTTCTGACTTACGTTACGGACCAACCTAGGCACCACCTGCTGGTAACTTGATATGTTTGTTTGTTCGCGCGTGAACATTCCGGGAAACATAATTTACACTTCTGCTATTAAGCATTTTAAATATCCATGACATGGGGTTGCTTTGTTAATGAAAACAGAACGTGTAAATATATTGGCAATGATCTATGGGGTCAGTTTTAATTCAAAAAATAAAGTCAATCTTTGCAACTTACAATGCTAAAATTTTTGCGTTTTTGGTCAAAAAAGTGATTGCGCTAGTAATTAGAAAAATTTGACATGTGTGGGCTTTCATATTCCTCTCTGTCAAGTTCAATGCAACTGCAAATTCGGCAGTAATGCTTGCAAAACATGTGATGCTTGGAGTCACGACTGATGCGCACTTTGATTTACCAAAAAACATAGTGCTGGAGACGATGCTGAATTCCCTTGAGCTTTATTTTGTCAACGAAATGAAGTAATCATTCCTATCCAATCCCAACTTAAATAAATTCACGTTGAGTTGAGTTTACTGGCGCAAAAATTTGACAATGTCAAGGAAATTAAAGCCAAGGCACTGGGACACCGATAAAAAGTGTTTGTCTCGACACGCACCCCTCAAGTGGTTAATAAACTTTTATTGTCGTTAGTTAATGGTCCAATTAGTGGGAATTTAATATGTTTTGTTTGTTGAGGTTCTGCTGGATGATCAACACAGTTGCGCAGGAGTGGTTGGTCGCAACCGGTATCTATCGTGGCTTGTGCATTTCGGCAAGGAGCTGAGCTTGGCAGAGAAAGTGTGAACCCAGCTAAAATGAAACTCTGCCAGGGTTTCCATAACCCTTTCGTTTCCAAGCAGACAACTTGGCATCCACAAGGACAAATGTTCGCTTTGTTTTCAGTTTTCCATTTGCTCAATCACGTTTAAAGTGCCTTTAAGGTGATCCGATCAACAACGAATTAAGCCTTTTTGCTAGAGATGTAATTGTGTGATAGTTTTAACCTCTTTTTGCAAGATAATGTCTCATTCCTCTGGTGATCAAAATTATTAGGTCACGCCACCTAGTTGGACACAAGGTCTTCTTTGGATTCACTGCGAGTTACAACCTAATGGACATCAAATGTTGAGCAAATTCAGACATGTCCTGTGGTCAAGGAACGGATTGTACTTCTAAATAGGACAGTTGCATTTTGCTCATGTGGCATCACTACGAAAAACTGTGATTATGGATGAGAGTAATAAGGCGAATCGTACATTCTCGACATGAAAGCAAAGTAGAAACCATAGATTCAAAGCTTCTGCAGGTGGAGGCGATATAAACGCATCGCAGATTGCGACGCAATGCAATATCAAACCAAATTGTTTGGTGACGCTCAGCAAGTTTGCATAGGGGGCTGGAAATGATTTTTATTTTTTGAAAAAGAAGCTTTGGAAAGTTAATTATTCTTAGGCAAAAACATGACCTTAAATTCAACGGACCAATGAAGCCCCTTACTCCTACGGTAAATTTTTTTTTTTTTGATTGAAGGAAGAGAATAACTTTGTTCTATAACTTATAAAAAAAGTACGAAGACCACGTATTTGTATGCTAAATTTAACTTTTTAATATTGTTGCGATCGGAAATCCCGAGCGGCATATGCGCAAAGCTTCGCACTGTGGCAGCCAGGAACAATAGAGTTCACATGCCATGATCACTCTATTATTGCTTTTTCGCGCCGCATATATGGTATTGTTCTTCATGCACATCCCGTTCCTGGTGAATCACACAATCAACGCAACACCACCGGAGAGGTTGTAACAATATCATTGTATGATAATTTTGAAAACAATGTTTATCCTTTGTTGATCGTTTGTCAGCAACCTGATTGTCAGCTTCCTGACAGGTATGAAGGAACTACTTGCGAAGCTAGAGTATTATAATACTTATAATAATTATTATTCAAAGTTCAATTCAACAGTGAATGGTAACCTATTAAACTTATTATTACATACCTCACAAAACCGAATGGTAAGTGTACCATCGAAGTACTAACATATTTTGGTGAAACGTGGTTAAACTGGAATTGCAGTAAGCCTGCTGTACGATTGGAAGATAGTCCCTGTGAACATGAACTAAAAACGTTGAAGCCTATTGCATATGGTTATAGCGGCTGCAGAAAAGCTGTAGTCTAGTGTCTCAACCTGGTAAGAACGAGTAGTAATGACGAGTAACGTCACGAATGACAAAGCCTGGTATGCTACAAGTGCAATGCACGAAGATCTACTATATCCATTTTCACTTTAGCATTCTCGATTTATGTTTGTTTTTATATTTGAATGTGCCATAACGGTTTCTAATACAGTTTTTGATTCGCAAGTTTCCTAGAGTCACTTCCGATCACATTTATTTTTTTCTTAGTTGCAGAGTGAAAGTACTCCTTGAAACTGTTCGAGGTTTTCCTTCATTCAGAGAAACCACAGAGCCGGTATCCTCGTCATTTCGGAGTTATGTTATAGGCCGGCCCAAGCACCGCCTTATGGTGATTAGATATTTTTGTTTTTTTTTTAGAATGAACAGGTCACAAGGTATGTGTGCAATGTTTCTGGACTGATTTTTTTTGGTGTTCCTCTATAAAGTAAAAATAGGAAGAGTTTTTGAAATTGAATGGATGATTTCCTTGGTCTTCTTTCCAAAGGCCAAAGCAAACTCGAAGCAGCGCTCAGTAAAATAAAATCATGTCTTCGGCATCTTTTTCAACAAGTCTCTCATTTTCCGAGCACGAGAATGTTTGCAACTAACACTCATTGTTTTGGAATTTTGCATTCTCTATCTGCTTTGTGAAATTGATATTGTTTCGTTAGGATGTTTTCAAGATACAATCTTAAAATGCCATTTTAAGTAGATTTTCTTGTGAATGCTTCATTTTGAAAGGACTATAGAAAGATTCCCTTATTTTAACATTTAATGTTATCGCTAGTCGTGTGTACATTCTAACGCTTATCTGCAAATAACGAGAGAAGTGATGGTACAGTTTATGTTTCCAGCTACTCCTTATTGTAAAATGTGCTTACCAATAAAGTTTGAGCTGTCTTTTAATTAACGGAAAATGTTGTCAAAATCTTGAATATTTTCAGTTGAACATGCGCAGGGCAGGCATATAATACTTTTTATGCTTGTCAAAATCTTTTTCAAAAGGTCTCTGAGGAATGGAAAATAGCTGTCGATTTTCTCATATCACGCTTTTTGAGTAACAATGAGAAGATATTACAAACAAATGTTTCACATGAAGAAATGCCTATAGACAGAATAAAGCGAAATTAAATAAAAGGAACAATGTGTGTGATCAAGTGATACACCGAATTCATGCTGCGTTGACCAACATGGGTAACTGTGATATACGTCTGAGTTACATTTGTGTCCAAAATGCGAAAGTTACCGATTGCGATAAACGACAATTTCAGACATGGTCATGACCTTCTGATAGATATACACTAGGCTCGTTTTCGGAATGTGCGACTATTTCAGCATTCAAATGATTTTTGTTTACATTTATTAAAAGCAACAATTCTGTCATAGTGTTTTACGGTGGAAAAGCACTACAGTGATAAAACAGATCAACACGTACTTTCCTCACATTCCAACACATTTTGTGTGTCCGTTATAACGTCATGTCGCATAATGTTCGACAATGCCAATTTTCCTGGAACTTTCACGAAAGTGCGGCACCACAGAAGATCTTAAATGTTTTGATGGAGTAACATTGTCCATAACAAAATTGAAGGGAGATATGTAGCTTCGAAAAGCCTTGTCCAAACTAACAGAATATACAAAGACTTAAGATGCTCGTGAAAAAGAATCACGTCAAGCAGCTTCGACCTTTCCATCACGGCAGATGTCCGTAGTTTGGTGCAAGTAATTGGTGGAAAGATGTAAATGACTAACTTACAGCAAAGGATATTTCGATAAAGTACTCGAATTTTTGCCACTGCATGATTGCAAAAGGCTATCGAAAGAAATTTGAGGTAGTTGAGTCGATTCACTTTCATGCAAAATAGTAATCAGCAATGCATGACGACGACTGTGCTGGGTTCGTGTGCAAGTCTACGTTTTTGTCTCCCTTATTACTTTTTTACTCTCCTGGGAGATTCTGAATCGTGTTTTTATAGAAATGGACGTTCGATTTTTATCTGAAGCACTTGCAGCTACGGAATATTTTCGTTTGGGATTTATAAATTCTTAACCTTGTCAATAGTTTTCAAAGGAGTTGTCTCCGCAAAGGCACAGACGTCTGATGAATGAGAAAATCAGTTTCAGTTAGTAAATGATTTTCTTAACTCGACGCGTCCTTAATCCTGAAAGAAGCAAGCAGTCATTCTGGTGAATTGTTGAAGGGCTGAAACAAGGAGTTGAGTTGGTTTTATTTGGCGACAATTAGTATTCCAGAAAGAAAGACAGATTAGTGCAAGGGCGCCAGGGTATTGAAGGGAACCGGAAAGTTATTGAGTCGATGCCCCTCAGCAGTTGAATTAGCTTTGTTTCTGACCAGTTTCAATTATTGATGTTGCATTTGCGTGGGAAGAGTTTCCAGATGATCAACACAGTTGCGGAGGGAGCGGTGGGTTGCAACAGGTCTCTCTCAGTGGCTCAGGTATTCAGATCTACAAGGTTCTGCGCGATACAGATAAGGTATAAACCCAGGCCAACTGAAACTTTGTCCAGATTGTCGAAATCCTTTTGTATCTAGCAAGCTCTACAAATGTTTGCGGCGTTTTTTGGCAAGGGGAGAATTGTTGGAAACTCTTGGCATCAGATATGCTGAGATGTTGCGTTCGCATTTCATTGTTCACCAGAAGTGGACCATGGAATGTGAGGCGCTGCTCCTGAAAAGGAAACGAACACCAGCAGAAACAAGAAAACCAAATCACGAAATTACGAATACACAACGAAGAAACAAAACAAGCAACACCTAGGCAAATAAAAAGCAAACTTAATGTAGAAAGAAATATATGTACAAAAGGGTGAAGAGAAGTATGGAACAAAAAGAGCTATGGTGGAAGCGAATATGAACAAAGGGGATTGAGTCCGTTTAGATGCTAGCATGAAAACTAACTGGGCTTCAATTGTGACAGGGACATAGAAAGCAATCAAGCCTAAGACTAAAATGCGAGAGTAAAAATATAAGCTGCTTCAACCAAAAACTAGAAAAAATACCTTCCCAAATAATTGCTTTCGCCAAAGCTATAAAACATTCTGAGAACATTATCAGCGTAACAAACCTCTCTGTTCGTTGTGATAACGCACTGTATGAATCTCATGGAAATTTCATCAGTATTTGTTGCGCATGGGATTGTTGCTTTCGAGAATTGTTTTCGAAATATTAAAAACAAAACTTTCACTTAATTTACAAAGACATACGCTTCAAATAAAATTATTTGAATAATTGCTATTTTGAAATATCAAGAAAAAGCAATCAAATAACATTTCAAGTTAAGGAACTTTTGCTGTTTCAAAACATATTGTTCACAAGCTAAATATTCGCCGCCAAGTGTGGGTCGGCACGCTTGAATTTCATGATAGTACTGTTGGATATAAGTAATTTGTCTGTCATCGTGCATGGCAATATCTGTTTGAAGATGTTCATCATGATTTGAGGTGAAAAAAATCGAAGTCTTTACCAGTGAACGAACCTTTTCGATGACTAAGCAAAACTCTTCACAATCACATTATACCTTTAGCAACCTAATTACGTCGTTCTGCACCTGGGCAACTCACGACAACATCTGAAGGTACAAAGCGATTGCACATATCGATGTCATTCCACACCATTGTTTGGATGGGAGGGAAATCCGGTTTTGAGGAATTTGATCACTTGCTATTGAATTACATGTTTTACACAATGCTGCTTGCAAGGCTGAACATACCATGAAACAGAAGCAATTGGCGTCCCTCGGGTTTTCCAGTCTTTTGGCGACGTGCCATTTCTTAGTGAAACGAATATTTTCTTTGCAATCATCACAAAATCTTTATGAAAACCTTCAGGTGAACCTTGTAATAAGACGTAGCAACACGTGATCATAACTTGAGAGCTTGGTATTTGCTTGTACTTTCGGTGGGAAAAAATAGCACCGTACATTATGTTGTAAAATTATGTTTACCATCTTTCACGGAACACAACGGTCGGAACAAAACAAGTTGAAATGGGG
>JGI24158J21664_10011432_pt1 | contig 11812 bp, 3 predicted proteins | sample Ectturendosymbi3_FD_21664 | JGI IMG/M metagenome (IMG submission 21664)
ATTTTATTTCGTACAGTGCTATGCAGACAATCGTAACCCACAGTTAGAAGAAATGACCAGCAATTTTGAAATTATTAACAAACTAATTTTAAGCGTTGTTGGATGAATGTTCAAGCCTGAGAGTTGAGTGTATGGTTTGATAAAAGTATATTTTCAGACAACATGCGATATGAATGAGTGCAATAAACAAAATTACTAATCTGTAAGGATCAAGCACCAGGAAAAAATCACAATAATTGTTTAATGAGATGTTCGTGCAGTCAACAAACCAGTGTGGTAACTAGAAGTTACAGCTAGAGGGGAAACCTAGCCGAAAGAGGTACACTGGCCTCTGTAGGTGACCTACTAGTCAACAACCAGAAAAAAAAACTTGAAAAATATGGTGAATCTGGCTGTGGATGGCTAAAACCCCAAATCAAAGTAAAAAAACTCCAAAAATGCAAGAAGACAACAACCTCAATTAAAAGAATATTAAAATCGAAATATAAGCTAAGTCAGGGCCTGGTCTTTACATTTAGCTGGCCAGGGGAGTCAAATCACCCCTTTTCCCTCCTGTCAGTTATTCCATTGCAACAAAACTTTTTATATCAATTTAAATAAAAATTATTATTTTTTAAAATCTTATTACAGTTGATAAACATCAACGCTTCAAATCTTTTATCAGTCAAACAACATCCTTGATCTTTACAGAAGGTCTAACAGCTTAACTGTTGTGCTAAGTGTTTGTAAGTGTTGCAAATCGTTATGCAGGAAGGTGCTGTGCATTATTCGGGGTTTGTGATAATTGCTTTTGTTAGGTTTATTCTCACAAAGGCCATTGTTGGAAAACCAAACTGCATTGAACATTTCCTAAAGGGTGAAGTGGATATGTGAAGAAATACAATGATTTTTGTACTGGAAAAATTCGTACAATACAAGGGATATAAAAATTGGCTTATTTTTATCAATAAAATTTGGATAGGTTCAGCAGTTTGGATTAAAAAGCTTAACATGTCTGTCTATCTGTTAGTGGCCCCACAGGCCATATTTTGTCCATGACTGCTGTAAACAAATCTTTCTATATTATAACAAAACTACTGTGAAGCATTTCATTGGATTGCCCTATAAGTGATCTCCCAACAAGAAAAAGTTTCAAAGTAGGAACTAGAACAGTTTTATCTTAGTAAATCTACATCTCTTGTCGTATACATAGTGTGTACATGAAATTTTTATTTGATTTTTTACCTCAGTTAATGTCGTTTTTACATGAATCATCCATTCAGCTCAAGATTTGTTGAAAGATCATTGTGACTGAAAAATTGCATAATTTGCAGCTGAACGTAGGCATTCCTGCTTTTTGACAGGCCCAGCAACCAATCTTAATAACTGATTGTCTTGCTTTGCATTTAAGGTGCGTTTAGCATGGTGGTTCTGTAAATAACCTGAAATTGTGCTGCACTGCTACCTATCAAGAGTTGTTAATTATGAACAAAGACTCTTTATCATTTTTTGACAAGCTCTCTTTGTCTTTAGAAGACAATCGTATTCGAGAGCCTTTGAAGTATGCCTTGGGTATAGCAACTGGAACAGCACTGTTGGATTTTGCCATAAAAGGAAAGCCATACCGATCTTTAGTGGCATGGACTGCTGTATTTATTCCTGTTTTACTTGGCAGTTCACTTTACCTTTCTTACACTGAAAGACTGGAAGCAGTGAAAACTGCTCAGTTTCAAGCTGGTTTGAGGTATCGTACTTTAACAGAAGGAACCAAATCTGGATACTCAAAAGACAAATGACAAATGCCTGAAATATTAGAAATGCCTTGGTGTTGAACTTGTGTATAGAATTACTTGATGTTTCTAATTAAAAATTTTTGGAAACAATTGTTGAACATGCTAATCAATGTTTATATTGGTCAGCTGCTTTAAAATGTTATTTTCTGTCTTAATGGAAGCTTCAACAACAACTTGACAGTGATGTATGATGAAACTACACAATCATGATATTTGAATATCAACATTGTACAAGGTTCACAGCAAATGTTATTCTGTGTGACATGCGTTTTTCATATTTTTACTTACAGTGTTAGAAAATTGTATTTTGATGTCAGTATTGTGTGCTAACAATCATGGAAGAAGTGGTTGACAATGTTGTGAAAAAGGTAACATAAGAGCTTTGATTTAAAAATTTTTGAGTGTGGACAATAAGCATATTAAAAGGTTGTTAAATTTTTTAAACAGTGGTTTTATATTTTTGAGCGGGCTAATGCTGTTAAATATTTTCATTGCCTTTTCTTATAATGTTAAGTACCAGTGTCCAGTATGGGTAACTTGCACATTGTGTAAAGTGAGTTGTAACTTTATTGTATTCCTTGATACTTGTGTTAGCTATGCCTTGATACGTGCAAATATTTTAGTTTGAAGAAGCTGAAAAAAGCTTGCAAGCAATTGAAGATAAGCTTGAAAGTAATTTTGCGGAACAACTGTCTGAAAACTCCCCAAACCAAGAAAATGTGCAGGATAAAGCATCACTGCTGCGTGAGCTGAATGAGGTGCGACATTGAAATATTTTGCCTTGTGTGTCCATTGCATGGTCTGCTGTTTTTGTTTTGATGACCTGCATGCTTGGTTGACACTGCATAACTGTTTTGTCTCTGTCAAGGATTTACAAATATCAAATGCTTGCAAATTTATGCACAATTCTTTCATAATACTCTGTTGACACAATAAAACCAAAGCTATCATCAAACAAATCTGATTTGCTGTAAATGTTGCATAAAGGAAGATGCTTTTACTATGCAACCATGTGTTTGCTCATTAATGTGTCGTTCAGGCACATGGCATCTTGTTGAAAATAGCTCTTTGCATTTGTGCATTGACCAGGGCCGGTTTTAAGCCGATTTGACCGATTTCTTCTAATCGGGCCCCGTGCTCCGCCTACTAACCAACACAAACTTACGCTTGTGGATAATGCTGGCACGGGGCCCAGTGTTTTTTATGTTATTTTGAGCAACAAAACAATTATAAAATTTTTCCAACAGTCTTGCAAAATGCAGTATGAACTCGCTTTAATACCACTATCAAAGTACACCAAAACCTTGATTTACAAAGACCTCAGTATTCAGATGATATAGTTGCGGTCTCTGAAAAAGTCTTTGCAGTGAGCAAGGTCAAAACTTAAGAAAACTCTGGATGGGGCCCACAGTATTTTGTAAGTGTGGGATCCGTTGCCAACTAAAATGCAAGTGAACTTCGCAGTTTTTAACGCCATCATCAAAGTTCTACAGTAAAAATGGTCACTGCTTTCAGTGTGAGTAGCCAAGTTTTTTTCACTAGCACCTCACTAAGGCAGAGAGGGCTTAAGGTTTTTAAGCTGTTTTCTTTTTTATTTATAAAAACGTTTCGTATTTGGCAGGTCATGTTTCAATAGTTTCTGCAAAGTATGGCTCGATAGTTGTTGAATGTTGATGTTTCAATATTTACTACTACTTGTTTTCTGAAGGTAACATTTATTTCGTAATTGCAAACGTGTGCTGCTTAGTCAGTCTTTTAATAGCGTTGTTCATTCTCCCTCTTGTAAAGATTTACAAAGGCAACCTGAAACTGGCGAAAATGTTTGACATAAACTTAGTTTCAATTATGGATGACTATTTCAGGTGTGCAAAAATAACGGTACCTTAAATAGTAACAGAAAATTACTAACAGTTAAGCTATTTGCAAACAGAAGTGACCATTTCATTCAAGTGAATTGAGCCTCATTATGTTCTTGTGGTGAAAATTGCATCATGAAACACTACTGAAGCAAGGATTGTGGCATCAATCTCACAGATTGGCAATGTAATATCTGAGACGTAGCCTAACAAATTAAAGTTGCAAAAATTCTGAAAACGTAGAAAATGGAAAAATTTTCGTGGAAGTTTGAGGCTATTATAGTACTTTGCCTGCTTTGTAAAAATGAAAAAGTAGGTTTAAACTTTTTGGGAGATCTACAACCATTTCATATATTTCTTTAGTGTTAACAGAGAAAATAATTTTTAACCTTCTCCTGGATATTCAGTTTTAATCGGTGCTCTGTTAAGTGTTTTTCACTGTAACCATTTTCCACATGAAAAGAATGCAGTTACAGCCAGGTGTTGTGTACAGTCGAATTTGGGCTATTTATTTAAGGATATGTTTTGTCTGTAACTAAGCTAAATATTAAGAGTCAAAGACCAAGAGACCTAGGCCGAAAATGTTACGTAGCAGCCGAAAGAGACCTAAAGCTAAGCCATCAACAGACTGAAGCATAAAAGAGAAAGGGGCGTTTGACAAATATTTTAACCACTGAGGGTATACCTTCAATGCCACACCACATCGAAGATGGCGACAACGTAGCAGCTAACATGGTCATGTTACGCCAGACAGTCAAAGTGGAAGTTTATGTNCCGGAAGTGATACGAACGTGTTGATTCTNACNAACAAGGAACCTCGTCAGATGTGCATCTGGTGAGGCATGCGAGCAAAAAATTCAAAATGTGGACGAACAAATGATCCTGCGACTAAGAAGTCATGAGTCAGAATATTAGGGACTTTCTCCAGAAACAGGAATGGTGGGACACGGTTTTCTAAGTTTCACTGCAAAAGAAGAACACCATCAATTGTCATCCATGGTTATTATTCCTGGCCTGGAAAAATAGAATCTTTTGTTACTACTGCAAATTTTTCAGTTCTGGATATCCACTAGCACAGGACTCCATGCCTCTCCTCTCTGGAGGTACTGCATTCGTAACTCCCTCTGATCAGTGAGGTGCCTGACCAGAGATGAGGTATCGATGAGGGTTGTAATTGTTTGATTTATTGGGTTCAATGGCACTGTAGATTGAAGTCTCTGCTGGAAAGGTCTTGGCGTCAACCTTACGGGCCTCACTTTGNAGCATCATCGATTTCTGTCATTATGCCATGCTCCCCCTCGAAANTTTCTACACACCACTGAGTGGGGCCCCGCACTTGCTAGAACGCTGGCCCTGGTATTGACATTTCCCCCTTTTAATAATGTGTTAAAATTTAGAAGCTCAGCTAAAGAGCCTTTTTCAAAAGTTTTAAACTTTTTCAATTTAATTGGCTTAGTGATGTCCAACATTCCCTGTAATGTATGCAGCTGTTTAAATGCCCAGTACCACCAGACCATTTGCACAGTGAAATGTCATTTTTGCACACTTGCAATATTCCAAGTTTAATATTGTATATATATCGCATAGCCCTTTTAACGCTTGAAACGCTTCACTGGTTGTGTGTTTACNTGGTTGCGCAATTGCATGCGCACTCAAACATATATTTGCTCAGTGTAAATTTTTCTTGGAGGGAACACTGGTGATGTCTCTAATCCTCACTTCATTGTTTCATGTCTAGTGCGGCTTGTCTTCGCTGTTTAAACGGCTGCGCATGGTTTCAATGTGAAAGCTAACCTTTTTAGCATAAATGTTACACATTTTAATATGCTGCACTTGCTAAATATTTTGAATATTTGAAGATCACACAGTGACATAGTTGGGCTGTCGTTGAAAAGTTGCTTAAAACAATGTGCTGCTGTCTGACCAAAACTCACACAAGATACGTCGTTCGCATTGCATGGGATGGAAATACAGCTATGCAGCATGGGAACACATGCATTTACGATCCTTACAACATAGCTCCATCAAAAACATTGACTTTGTTCTGATTTCTCGCTAAGGTTCAACATCACAGATGCACCTGATGCGCGCACTTTTTCTCCAAGAATTAATAAAACTGGTTCACTGTGTTCAGCACAAAGTTCCGAATTGCATATAAGAAATAAATCGTTACTTTAGAACAGTGGGTCTTAACTTTTTCTCTACCACGCCTCCGTACTTCTCCTTTGTTTCAAGCCCCCTTGACTTTAAATAAGTAAATTGGATGGAATACTTTCTCGTTCAAAAACTTTCCATGTTGAAGAGCTCGCAAGGGCTCTCAACCCCCTGGAAATTTATTGATGCCTCCCTGGGCAGGCGTGTCCCCCCGGTTACAAACCACTGCTTTGGAATAATGTGTGTGTGTGTTTTTGCGTATAAGCACGTAACCTATTGCTAACAAGACAGTGGACTGCAAAATTTTTACCAAGCGTTATCTGGGTCACGTTAAGGAAAAGATTGAGAAACACTGCCCTAAGCTTTGAGAGGGTGGGCTCTTAGTTAAAAAGACTTGCAGTACTCCGACGAGCGAAACTACCGTAACATCAGTTTCGTAGGAGCTAGCTGTTTTATTGGTTAATCACGTTTATTACCGATGAATTGGCTTATTGTTTCTGTTCATCAAAAAACTCGTATTGCTAAGTTTTAAATATGTGACATCCAAAGTCGCAAGATTTTTCCCTCCTAAAATATGCTTCTAAAAGGCAGTCGCAGAGAACCAGTGACTAAAGAGCGCACACATGTGAAAGCATAAGTTTNTTAAGTTAATTACGCAAATTGGTGGATTTACTTTTGCTGAAGTCCCTCCAATCGTATTTTTATTTACACCGAAACGAGCTGCACTAGAGCATGGCATGTTTGTCCTCGAGAAGATCGGGTTGCAAGTAAACGACGTGAACATAGGTCTAGGAACAGGCAGTTTTTGGGGGGTTGCGAAGGATATTTTGTCCGAAAAACTTTTATGCGGCAAACTCTTCCCCTGCAAATTTTCTGTAGCTGTTGGTCACTCATCATCTCTCGCAAACTAGACGAAAATACTCAATGTGCTTTCGTTTCTTCCATGACGAAATAAAGTTTTTTTCTTTTTTTGAGTCAAACGCACTTTTGCACTTAATAAGAAAAATGTTTATTCCCGTTAAAAGTGTTAAACGATGCCAAAATTCTGTGCGCTAATTTGTGGGATTTTGCCCGAATTTTCGACAAAGCAAAACTTTTTTGAGGGTGCGCTTACACCCCCAGCTCGTACACCACTGGACGTGGAGTCTGATTGGTGAACCACAATCCCAGCTCTAGCAAAACGTTTGCTTCAAATCTGCGTTGCCGTGCAGTCACGCCGCTGAAAAGGTACATTGCTTTAGATTCGGTTTGAGTGTTTGATCACATATTGCTTCGTTTTGCGCACAGGTTAAAAAAGACTATGCAGAGATCAGAAAGGAAGCTTCTGAGCTTGGGAAATTGCAGAGGGAAATGGCGATTGCATTTCAGCAACAACTTGTATCTACCGTGCAGAAACTTCAGGCTCTTACTGATAATGGACTAACTTCGAAGGTATTGGGTTTGTTCAGCCACGTCATGAATTCGGTTTTAACTTTTTGTTCATGCGATTAATGGTTTGCAAGACAGTATTGCACAAGCTAAAAAAACGAGTTTGCCTTTATCTTAATATGTTTTGGAACAAGTTGAATCACAGACGAAAACGTTGCGCCAGCAGTATTGATTCATTAATATCGTGAGTTTTCATTTTGTGACTGCGCATTTTTGAGCAAGTTTTTTTTCCAGATGAAACGTAACCAGAATTCGTTGCAATGGAAAGATGCGATAGAACTCGGGGACGCCAAAAGCGCCTTTCTATAATTATCCTGGTCCGTTGTACAGTAATTCAAAATCCGCTTTTTGTAAAATTGCAACCTTTCGGATTCTTTGAATGTTTTGTTGCATGAAGTGCATCAATCTCTTTGCTCTGCCTTCCGTCGCTCGTGAATACCACCCCACGGCACTTCTTGATTTGCGCTGCAGTGTATTGCCGTCTACAACATCCAGCGCGCACTGACAGGAATTTCTGGAGAGACATAATACTTCATTCCTTTTAGTGATAATCTTCATTCCCGCCTGGTCGCACGCAGCAGAAAACCGAAAAAGTGCATGTTGGAAGCCCTGCTAAGATGTTAGCAGTACCAAATCGTCAACATAAAGCAAACGGTTGATCATGTAGTTCCCAACAATAACACCCTCGTCGACTCGGCCCTGACTATCTATACACTTCATATAGACTGTGAAGAAGATTGGTGGCAGCACACACACCCTTGTCAGGGTCCAGCACCCACGTAGAACGGTTGTAATTTAACTCCGCCGACACGGACACAAACTACTGAGCAGGACTACACATTTTAAATACAGTAAACCTCGTTTAATCCGGATTTTCGCCAAGCCNGGATAAATCTGGTGGTACGAATGATTTCTAGCGTTTTTTTTTTTTTTTTATAAAAATCTTCGGTTTATCCAAATTAATTAATCCGGATCTTCGCCAATACCGGATAAAACTTTCTCTTTTCACATCTCGTAATCCGGATTTTTATCTCCAGGAAGGATTCAGCAGCGTTCAGACGCAGCGCAAACGTGCTCACGATCACCAACGAGCATTTAGAATTATAACAACCGCCGCAACTGCGTGCAACATTCAACTAATCATAGAGACGATTATTGCGTCATACACGGGCATGGCTATGTTGAACATAACGCTCAAGGCACGCCGCCGCACCACGGTTTCAATCTATTGATCAGTGTTGAGTGTGCTTGTGTAGAACATGATCCCTGAGTGTATTGTACTCGGTAAGATGTCTGGAGGGCATTATCCTCCAAATAGAGTGCCTGCATTTCGACCAGTCGCAGAAATCTATGCGTCAGTCCAAAATCCAAGATTCCTTTGCAGCCAAGTAATATAAAATTATGAACTTGAGATTGTTCATAACTGCTTGGATATGGTGGTAACTACTCTGATGTACCATTTTAAAAGCATCAATAAATTCGTTTTGCTTCTGTGAAAGTATCCTGTTGGGTCGTAAATGTGTTCAATGTAAGTAATTTTCACCAATATCTCAGCATTTAGATGCCGCCAGGTTACAAACAACCACCTTCGGTTAATCCGGATCTTCACCTAAACCGGATGAAATCATCAGTCAAATCGAATCCGGATTAACCGAGGTTTACTGTACACTTAAACAAACGCTGGATTAAACTGTGCTCAGCTGCACCTCACAGGCAGAGTCCGTGAAATCATGTGTGAAGGGGACAGGTTCTCCCAGCGCCGACAGGAAGCTTGTTGCGCTGATTAGAAGCCATCAAAGAAAATGCGTCCTGGATTGTTGAGGTCGACATGAAACAAATTTCTGAACCACAAGTAGGGTACTTTCTAAGTGAGAGCCGGCAAGTTTTTTTAAACATGCTTCGGGCGACCATGATGAGCCACCAAAGAGCTCAGCTTAAGCGAGCCAGACACAGCACGTTGGAGCTGCGTGTTTACATGGAGTTGCCAGGTTGCGCGTTCTGTGTTGCGGTCTCTTGTAGGTAAGAGTCGCAAGCTGAACGAGTAATCTACTTCTTTTGGTAGTTGTAAGACTGCAGGGTTTTCAGTTTCATGTGGCGAACTAAGAACAATTTCTTGCGACGGCACTTACGTAAATTGTTTATAAAACTAAATAACGCACTGCAGTACAGCAGTCGTCTAGCTTACTACAGTATACAACCGGTCCACCGAATGTACCACACTGCAATCCATGCAGCCGTTTAATGTCATTTTTACTGCAGCCTGAATTGCAGAACTCAGATAAAACAAATACGTTGCACCAATTCACCACAGCAGTCGTGATTTAATTTCTCTATTGCATCATCCAACCTTTGGCAGATGTTCAGTCCAATGCAAAGCACATGCTCGCTGCTTCAATATACTTTCTCCAGCGAGCTCACTAACGAACCAAGACTGTGTTAACTCTTCCGAAAGCTAACTTGAACATTCAGGCGTTTTGGTGAATCAGCAGAAATTGTGTTAATTGGTCTGGAAGGTGAGCTAATGAGCTTACTTGATCGTCATGCAAAAGGACCTAATTTCTTTCGTCGAACTCCAAGCATGTGTCTGTCTTGTCGTCAGAGTCTATCGCCTTCATCACTAACTCAAACACAGAAATCATGGCATAGGCGTGTGTTGCTTCCTTACAGTGTTGCCTGTTGTACTTTTCCGACATGGAAAACTTACGGTTTCAGGGATTTTGAAACATCGACGTGATTTTAGCGTTTACATTTCGCTACTATATTTTTGGTTTAGTTCAGAGTAATCTTATTGCCAGCTCAAGAATTCACAAAATTGGCCAGAAGCATGTGATCTCCCACACATGTCCTTTCGAAGATATAGTGCGTTGCATGGCGTGGAGGGTTCGTTCGTATATCAGTAATTTTACTATCCGGATGACGGATATATCCTTACATTTGTATTTTAGCTAACCGGATGAAAACCACTAATTGTTGGACAATAGTTGGTTTAACGAGATTTGCGTGATGATGATTTTATTGTGAAAGCATGACACAGCTTTATTGTGAATATACACATATGCACTGCACGAGCGTATGTGAAAAATATCTCAGGCAATTTTAACATTCACTGCTTCTGTAATGCATTTCCTTATGGAGCAAAACACAGACTTCACCGTACAGTTCAAAAATACTCTTCTGTAATTGCGTGGTTTTAGTAGAACTTTAGTGGCCCTTATCTGGAAACAAAGAACATCCAAACTTACTAAAAAGCATGAAAAAGCTTAGTAACGATACTTTTTCATCCGGTTAACCGCCAGAATTATATCCGGATATCGGACAGCAAAAAAACTCGGTTATCCATTATCCGGATAATCCAACCCTAATGACATGGTTCTCAGTTGTACAACGTGGAAACGAAAAACCAGTTGTTGAATGGTTGAAAAATTATTTCACGTGACTGTGGTTCGTATCGCTCACTTTTGTGACACACATGCAAAAGCCGAAGAAATGCAATTGTCAAAAACCGGTGTTCTTTCATGTAATTGAAATTCTAATCTTTCGAAGGAATCCGATGCTGCTGCTTCGGCAGCCGTCCAATCGCTTGTCGAACAGTCCAAACTTGCTGAAAATTTAACCAACAAGCTGAAGAACAGAACAGATCAGACGTGATGCGAGTGTACTGTGCCGTCAGTTGCGGCCTGGTCCCTGAAGTCAGAACGCACAGCGGTGTTGCGTTACTAGACGACGGCGATGGCAACTGGTATGGATCGTTTATGTGTGGACAAGAACACCTGCATAGTGTTGAAAAGAGCTTGTGTTATTTGACATGTTCGTCAAATTATTGTGTCCCACTGGTCCAACCTGTGCCTATTTGCCTGTTTTTGTCTTAATTGTTCAAGTGACGCTCGGTCGGATGAAAAGCTAGACGCTTAGATGTTGTGGCAAGGGTAAAGGGGACCTGACGAATTATACTCTTACATTCAGTCTGGCGCTAAAGTTCTTCCAAATTTTATCCGCCCTCAACTGCTTTTTAGTCAAGAAGTAATTTGGAAATGTTACTACAGCTGGAGCAACATTAGCGAACTTTTTTTGTTGCGTGGTATTGGTAGAAACAATGGGCGACCTGTTATGCTTTCTTGTGAGCTTTTCAGATTGCAGAGTGCATTGACGTAAATGAAACCGTATAACCTTGTTTGTAAAAATGCCACATTTTCCCTCTTGTGTTTTTTTCAGTGTCAAGTTTGATGGCTCGTCATCATTTTTCCTCTTTATTCCTTTATTCCTTTCTTAATCAACCGTCGTGCTTTATCTGCTTTCTATACTTTTTTGTCGCAAGTCCGAATTTTTGTCGCAACACATGCACTGCGATCAACAGCATAGACAAGCACGAGTGTGACAGTTTCGGATTGGCTGACGGGATAGTTTCAGTGGCGGCTCGTGACTGTGATTCATAGGTGTAGGATAGATAGATAGATAGATTTATTTGGCGGTACTGGATTAATTGCGCTAAATGTATTCGTTAAAACAAAAAAAACGCCGGGGCACCGAAAAAACACAGAGGTTATCTAGTCAGGTGCCCCATAAATTACGTGAGATTGATGTTTCCATGGTGAAGGTTGTGTC
>JGI24158J21664_10011435_pt1 | contig 11811 bp, 8 predicted proteins | sample Ectturendosymbi3_FD_21664 | JGI IMG/M metagenome (IMG submission 21664)
AAAAAAAAACATTGAAAAGGGATACGTGAAATATTCGAAAACGTGCGGTTTAAACTATTTCCATTTTCATGCAGACGAAGAATTTGAATCAACAGCCTTTGAAGTTTCTGATTTACTTTGTGATCTTAAAAGTGAAACGCAAGCATGGTTGGATAACGGTAGAATATTCACATTTTTCGATTTCCTTCGAAAGCCTGGGCTGCTAGGTTCTCCGTAATTCCAGTTGGAAAAAGAATATTCGGCTCCGTCACTCCAATAAAAGCGACCCTCTGTTTGTCGATCGTTGAGGCCGATCCATAGACTATCGACAGACATGTTGATCAAGCGACTCTTCAAGATGAGGTACATGCAAACAAAACATAATTGAGTCTGAAATGCAGAACATTATGCAGGTGTATAAAAAAATGTTTACGCCTGGCGATTATGATTGTATAGTAAAGGGGCATCAGTTGTTTTAAGCAATAAGAAATATATCTATTCCCAACAAAGATAACCTGAAATACGTATGTGTCCTTCTTAACAATAAGTTAGCTGGAAACCTCACGTACAAAAGGTGAAAACTCAGTTATCATGAGCTTGTGGAGTTCTATCGAAACTTAAACATTATACAACACAGTCTGTACTGAAAGTTGTCTAGAACTCATTAATCCACTCCTACCTTAATTACTTAATTTTAAATTTGGGACGTGCTTCAAATGTAAACATTTAACCTTTCGTTAAGCTCCAAACTAAAGCTATAAAAATAATGAATCCAACAAACACCGGATCTCTAGAACAGTGCTTCTTAACCGGGTGAATGTTTCACCCCAGGGTGAATGAAAGAAGAGAGGTGAATGAAGGGTGAATGAATTTTCTGTTGCTAAGTTTTTTGATCCTCTGGTTCTTGTTTGCTTAACTCAACACATATCAGCAATCATGATTAAAGTGACGAAATTCAAGCAACCAAATTTTACGTCTACAGCAGTCAGCAACTTACCACTTTCAGGAAAACGTACTATGATGCTATTAACAACCTCTATGGCCTTCCTGGTCCAACTACTTATGACCTATGGGCCATTTTACAAAAACGTGACAACTCGCGCGACACTTCCAATAAAATGATGTATGAAACAACAGATTCACAAGAGTTAAAACTAAAAAAGGGAAGATTAGTGTGTGCGTCATTGAAATTATTACACAAGTGCAAATAGCAATTCATGACAAATATTTATCAGTGTGATGGCTGTGGTCGAATCTTCTCTGATACTTTCGTTCCTTTATCAATACCAGTGTTAGTGGTGCAAGTCGGAGACTATCGTTCAGTGTTTCGTCTGCCAATCCATTGCTGTTTTCAGATTTGACTTGCTTCATTGCAGAAGATGTACTTTCACACACATATGTGCTTCCAAACATCGAGTGCTTTTTTAGTGCGAAATCTTTCAGTGTGGAAAATCTATCTTTGCTGACTAATTTACAGAAGCTCTCTGCAGCCTCTAGCACCGTTAATATTGTACATTTTTAATAAAAGATGTTATGCTCGTTCTAATTTTTCAGCAATGGTGAACGTATCCAACAAGGAGCTGGAGCACATCAGTTTACGAGCAGCACTAGGATGGAGTTGGAAGCTATAAGGAATGCGTGGAAGGCAGTCAAGGATATGAAAGCTCCACCTGCTACGATTATTGTTGCCACGGACTCCATGGCCATTCTTTGCAAGATCCAATCAGGATGCTTTCCAGTACAGTGGTTCGACCTCCGTGACGCTCACCCAACCATAAAGGTGATATGGGTCTTTGAACCAGGCCACTTTGGAGTCACCTGCAATGAGACTGCTGACATGTTTGCTTCGAGCTGCTCCAACTTCACTCCACTTGACTTGTTCCCTTCTGACTTAAAGCTGATGGGAACAAAGTCATGGAAAGATCAGCTCACCACATCCATCCAATCTTGGGAAGAAGGACGCCACCTCATCTTCCTTCGTATCTCACTTGGATCATCACTCTTCAGCACCAGGGCAGGACATGCCAAAGCAATTCACAACCAACTGCTCACTGACAATATCTCCTACTCCACTCTTTTGATGCATTTGGGGGGGCGTGTGGACGGCGAGAGGATCAGTGCAGCAGCACATCCTCAGTGAACCCTCTTCACCAAAGCAAAGCAAGCTCGTTCTAATAAAAATAACTGTTGCAGGGATGGGCAATTAATTTGTCACTGAGGCCACTTTGAGAAGACGGCGTTATGCAGGTAGATAAACAGATTTATTTGGCGGTATTGAGTTCATTGCCCATATGTGTCACTCAAGACAACGAATGCCGGGGCAGCGAAAAGTACCATAGTTTCTCCAGACAGACTCCCCATCGGAGGGTTAGCAACGGCCCGTACCTTTTAGTTTGATCGCAAAAAAAACAAATAAAACAAAATGGTACACAGATAAGGTATTCGTTGTTCTTATGCAAATGAACTTTATCCAGCGCAAGCAATTCAGTGAGACAAATGCAACCACACACTTTTTTCAACAAATTTCAGATTTGAAGATTTTTCCTGAATGCTTCTGCTGGCCACTGAAAACGTCGTGGCGGGCCACATACAGCCCTCGGGCCTGTAGTTGGACCACACTGCTCTATGGCATAACAGGGTAGATTTTACCGAGAGAATCTGTTTTATTCGCTTGAATGACAGAATCTCTGCTGTGCTCTGCATGAACGCTCTGTGCGAATGTTATCTGGTAGAATCCCAGTACTTTCCAAAGTTTGATTCTCAATGTCGAGTGAAAACCAGACACATGAACATTGATCAGAGTGGCCTTATCAGTTGATTAAAAAGAAGTAGCTTATTTGTTATATTTGTTTGTTACCACTTTGGTATTGATTTCAACATCCAATACGAGTTTATGTCTCAGGTTATACCTACACAAGATCTTAAATTTATGTACAAAGCACTTTGTTTGGATGAAGGTAAATGTAAATTTATAGATGAAATCGATCAAGACACGGCAGCTTTACCAGCTTCACAAAACAGATTTTTAAAAGAAGGCTCATGTCAAGAATAAATTTCCTTCAGCAAGATTTTTATCAGAATCTTTGTCAAAACAAAACTGTATTATGGGGATTTTTTGGGTTGGTATGTTTGAATCCACAGCTTATAAAGAAATTGCATTAGAAGCCGTGCAACAACTGGCACTCATGACTACCACGTACACGCCAGATAGATGAATTTCGTATTTGGTCGAGCTCATGTGGGTGGCCAGCGTAGGCATTGGCAGGTCCTCCGAGAGAAAATTATCCAGGAGGTACGAAAACGATACCGGCCCCATGACTTCTGGGCCCTCGTCAAAACTTGCATAATAGCAATAAACAGAAGGCTCTGTATAATTTCGACTAGGTAATAAATGGCCTAGACCACATGAAAAATGTAGGGAGGTGACTCCACATAGAAAAGAACAAAATTTCAAAGAAATGCAACCTGTTCCACAATTCTATTATTAAAATAATATTATGAACGGAGTTCAGGAGAATATGCATTGACGCTTTATAATGTGTATTTATGTCCCGTGACTGAGAAATTATTCAATATTTATGGGTGCCTACTCAGGCTCCTTCCTCCTTGCGGCTGCTGTGCACCTTAATATGGTCATAACTGAACTGCAGCAGTTAAATTAACCCCTCCTACGAACCATGCAAAGTATCTAACCAAATTTAACGAATCAATTTCCTGCAAAGCAACTTTGCCGGAACTTCGTCATTCACTGTCAAATTCATGCTGTCAGCGCACCGTATTTACACACCAAAGCGGCGGTGCTTTTAGCTCATCCTATCACACATACCAAACTTGTATTTCTGTAACGTTGCTAATCTCGTTCTTCTTGATCGTGTATGTGGTCGAAAGCGCATTAATACCATAAGGGCCGCAACGAGCTGTTAATTTCTGGGGTGGGGACAAAATGATTGTAACTTGTTGTTGTGCCTGACAACTAAGCATGTTTTCAAAAATTTTTGGGGGGCAATTACCCGATTACCCCCCTTGATTGCGGTCCAGAATACCATCCACGGACAGAAAACAATTCGTTACATTTCATTGTGATTGTATGGCATCACAAGTGACAATAAGTCATCTGTATTAACTGCTGTGGCAAATACACGTTACAATAGCTGCTCAATTGTCACAATTAAGTAAAACAACAGAGCGTATGTTTGTTTAATTATTACTAAAATGTATGAACAGTCAGTAAGCGTACATCGCAAAAAGTCAGAGCGCTGAATTTAACAACTACTGACTGCTGTGCATCACACAAACTTGGCTTGGGAAGTGACTTTGGCAAAGGGCTGCATTTTTCTAAAATTTTCTACAATTGGCGAGCCTTTGTACGATGCATTATCTGGCAGTACGATGAGGCGCTGGTTATTGTCAATACCTGAGCTCTGTGAGATGGCACAGTGCTTCTTAAATGCTGCTTATTACAGTTTTACTGCGTGGAAGCTATGGACGATACGCTATACCTACATACCGGTACTGCAAACTCTGCTGTATCAAATTCTCAGCGTTACTTGATGTGTATGACGTAATAGTCACAAAATATTTCAACTTAAAGGAAAATGACAACAAAAGGAAATTTGCAGAAAGCAGATAAAATCTTGGGAAAATTTTCATTGAAAGTAACATTTGTACAATTTCGCATGTCTCAAGAAATTAGAGGGAATACTGGTTATAGCTGTCTGCGCTGCAGTTGGAGAAAAAAGCGACAATCAACTTTGGGCTTGATAGCAAAATAATTTAGTGCGCGTACTTTCATCATCCCGGGCCCCAATAACCACCGGGCCCGGGTACTATATACCTCTTGTACTCCCCTCTTGTAGGCCATGGGCCTTGGCCCCTGGATTTTGAAATTTTATATTTTCCTATTCAATTTTGTGCAGAAAAATGTTTTTCTGTTAGTTTTGAGTTAGAAAAATGAAATTTCACTACGGTTGGCACCCCTGGGATAAAGCTTTTGGCAGCCACCTGAAAAAAATCCTTTATTTCTCCTTCCTGGGAAAAATCCTTCCGACGCCCATTAAGGAGCTGAAAACTTAAACGCGAAAATGTGCTGAAATGCACTGACTCGTTGCTGAGGGTGCATTAGTAGAGTTAATTTATCTGCAGTTCGAAAAGTTGGTCACTAAAGTTGGAACCAGTGCAGTATTTAGCAAAGGCTTTCTCTTGTAAATACGTATAGTTTTCTGTTGCATATTGTGTTTTTTTTATTGTGTCTGCAGTGCCTTAGGTCGGGCTAGAGTATTCTCACTGAGTTTTCAGGTTCTGCGTCGTTGCTCGCTGAAATATATTGGATGACCGCAGTAGCTGCTTTCGAAGCTTCCCATTTCTTGACAGTTGATGCGAATTCGGCTGTCTTTAAAAATGGGTTACTCAGCTTAAGTAGGTCTTGTACAAATATCAAACTGAGCAATAACATTGTATATACTATTTAGGCTAGTTTTATCATGTGGCACATGCCTTGGCAGTAGGGTGAATAGGAATGCAGCAACCGAATCACGGGTGTTAAAGAAATCGAAAAAGTTTCAGAAGCACTACTCCAGAAGAACATTTCCAGCACTTAAACATCTCATGCCTTCCCAAACTTTATATTTTGTCACCAAGCAAATTCATGCACTCTTATTACCACAAACTGCTTCCAAATCATTTTGATGAATATTTTATTCCAATCAACTCAATTCATTCTCATTCCACAAGACTAGCAACCTCTAACAACATCTTTTCATCTAGAATTAACTCTTCCTCAGGAAATTGCTTCCTTACTTTTGTTGGCCCAAAAATATGTTCATCAATACCAGACGATATTCAGTTTTCAACCACTTTTACCTTTAAATAAAAACTTAGGAAACTCCTGTATGAAAAAGATACACAGTTATGAACTTTAGCAACATTTCACTTATCCTGAACAAGATACTCTGAATACTAATATTTTGTAATCTTGTTTATTTTTTATGTATATTTGCTTTTTCGTATTTTTTCTTCCCTGAGCATATCCCATTACTTTCGGCATGAACGTATACTCCTTAGTTTTTTCTGTTTTGCTTTGTATTTCTTTTGCGCCTCAATAATTACTTTTTTGTTACTTTTTTTCACTTTTTGTACTTTGTTTAAACATATTCTTAACCACACCTAATTCCTTCACTTAAATTCAATCCACTCATCTGTGTACATAGGCATGCGCTCTCACGTGTAAATTTTTTTCACCAAGTTTGTTCGTTTTTCTTGTTATGCTTATTTGATGTCCAACTAAGGTTTTTCAACACTTTTCAAAAACTGATAAACAGGGTTGGTTTGACTAGATCAGGGGTTCTCAAACTTTTGGTGTTATGGAGCCCATGAAGAGATTGACCATAATTTACGGAGCCCCACAATAAATTTCTTTTAATATTTTAATAAGTAAGCGAATAGCTCGCGGAGCCCCGAGGTTTCTCTCGCGGAGCCCTGGGGCTCCGCACGGAGCACTTTGAGGACCTATGGACTAGATGACCACCATAGTGCCTCACCAATCCTATGTGACACAGCGCCCGTCTTTGTTTACACTGATCAGCTTTTGTGTTATTGTGTTTTCATTTGCTCTAATATTTGCTGATGGTTGGTTTACTTAGTGCGATGGCTTTTTGTGGTGCTTCTGCGTGATGGCTGAAACAATAAGCCATTGCCATTGCCAGCTGTTAAATCAGGTTTGGACAAGCTGGGCAATTTCCATTCCCGGACATTGCGAGATTGTATTTGCGCCTATCCACATGCGTAGATGCTTTGTGCAACAACCTAACAGTGACTAATAAGAAATGTAGTAGTCAGAACATTAAAAGTTTATTTTCAAGTCACTTTATCGGCATAGGTGAGGCCTGAATGTTTGCGTCGAACTGCTACTGTAATATACACGCAGTGTGTTGGGTATTTGACGCCTCCGCCAGAGCTGTTACTGCAACGTACTGACTCATTCAACCAAATTAATTTTCTACTTTTTTAATGCATTGATTATAAACTTAAACAAAACTTTTACATACAAAATATTGAATATATTTCCCATTCAATAAACTGTTTGTTTCGCAGCAAGTACCGCACGAAGTACAAAACTATACCGAGCTTGTTGAAGTTAAAATTATCTACCACCGTTTTCTGTTTATCCAGCAACTAAATTTTTATAAAACTTAAAAACCTACAAGTTTCAACGATTCAATCAAGATTTTTTCGGTTCATACTCACCGATATGTAAGCCTGTATCTGTGCGTTGTTGATTGACAGAAGGTTCCCACCATAGGACATGCAATCGTCTCTAGCATCTGTGAAGTTTAACCTGCGTCAAACAAAAGATCTTTTCATGCAAGTTTTTCAACGTGTTTTCTGGAATTACAAAACTATTTGTAACTGTCTTCTAAATATTTGCCCATACATATTTTTGCATTTTTGTATAATCTGGAATGGGACAAATTGTAATTCTGTGCACACTTCACAATGTTAGGAAATCTTGGTTTCAAATATCTCTGAATCTCGCAGGGATTCTTTGCTAAAAGAAGAACGGATGAACCTTAAAGATAGGCAAACTTTTCGTAGGTAGCAAGCAAGTCATTTACACAAGTGGTATTATTTGGCAGTTCCGATTTCAGAAATAGTTTAACATTGCAATAAAATAAAGAATTTTGTAAGTATTGAATGTACCTTTCAAATTCAACTGAAAAGACTTTATCGTGTTACATATGAAAGTCACGTTAAAATTTTGTCCATGCGCAATTACGGAAAGGTTAGTCTAATTTTAAACTTTTTGTAATACGTCAAGCAAGAAATTAAGGCAAATAAAGCTGAGTTGTCCATCAAAGTTCGTAGTTAACTGCACAGTGCGTTTATCGCAGTGGTAAAGGGTCCACCTCTCAATTAAATGGTTAGGTGTTCAATCCACAGCACTGATTGACTCGCCGTAGCTCTGCTTGGGCAAGAGCGTTCATCTCAACCGCCACAACATAAAGCATTATTCTTCGCCCTGCCGCCACTTGTCGTCAGATAAATCTGTCGCAATTTATGCGGTCCAACAAGGTTTATCGGTGTCGTGACTGTAGGCTCACTTAGTTGAAACCTTGGTTATACTGTTCAGTTTGGCTGGCTTTATTTGTTTCTTGCAATGCACTGGTCCTCATATATATGATATATACGAGTATATCTGTGTTGCAGCCAAATGCGCCTCCTTGGGACTCAAAACATTAAAAAATTCTTACATTTAACCTGGTTGCCACACTTTCTTGCAAATGAGCAACTTTCTGGCTTATTCTGCAGCCATTTTTTGAGGATTTTTATAATACTTTATCTCCACAATGCGAATCTTTTGCTTGGAATTTGCACACCAGCTTTGTTCATTTTGTTAAATTCCTGTAAGTTACATCGCATTTAAACTTTATACTTTGCTTGATAAATACCCCATATATTTAAAATATGCTTAAAAGCGTCGTCAGTATTAAATTTTGGCTTCATAAAGATGGCACACAAAGTCCTGATTAGCTTATTTGCCAATAATCGACAAATTCTGTAATTCGTGTCAAATCCTTGGTGATAGCGGAGCTGCCTCGAATGGCGTATTTCTGGATGCTCTAGTTTTTGATTTTGCTAAAAATAGGACTCCCTTCGAATACGCATACAGTAATAGTTTTATTTACTCGATCTTGATCAATGCAATAAATATTTTTGTCACCGTAGACTCGCCAACTTTCTCAACGTAAGGCAAAAACTTTGTTAATTTTGTGATAGTCGCGTCTAAGTTCTGTTGCTTCTATTTTAAGATGACTATTTGAATCATACTGTACAATAAGATGATGTTTTTTATGAAATGATTATGCGTGTTCATGCGTGTTCATGCGTGTTCATGATTATGCGTGTTCATGAGAAATTCATACCTGTCACTGGGATCCAAACCCATAAATTTGAAGCAATACCCTCTGTATTCATACCAGTCTGAGGGGCAGAATCCTTTGGGATTATAATTGGGTTTCGGTGTAGTTGCATTTGTGTCAGTCTTGATGGAACGCTCGCAGATGAAACTACGATTGAACAAAAGCAGACTCAGACATCACAGCTGCATGCTTGATTGCAAACACAAGAACTAGTAATTGTAACGAATTGTAAGATACGTGATCAGATTTACTTCATATTTCCTAAATTGTTGCTTTTCGCAAACAATAGCACACTTACAGCTGTAAAGAAATCAACAAAAGTTTATAATATGAAACAAAGCTTTTAAAAAGACGGTAAAGTAGCATGCAAAAAGAGCACTACAAGAAAATCCGGAACGTCACTTTCTCACCTCAAAATAGAAACTAAAACTGCCATCTTTAAAAGAGTTAGGCATTACGCTTGCAGGCATGTCAGTTCAAATGGTTTTGGCTGAAGTTCTTGTTGTGGTGCAAGAAAACCTCTTTGCGTTGAAGCTGTTTTTGTTTTGGGCATACTTTTTCACCTGGTTTACATTATGTATATTTCTAATAAAAATTCTGGCCTACAATAAAGTGAATCTCGCTAAATAATATGACACTAACTTTCAATAAAGCATCTCCTTTATTCGTATCTTGAAAATCTTGAATAAAAAATTTAATACAACATAAATTTAACTTGTGAGCTTTATATCAAAAATATTTTTCTGCAAAAGATTTATGCACTTCACTTTTGTTTTATGATCGTAATTTTTTATTTAAACAACAATTTCGAATTGAAACTCCATAGGCAGCACATGTCTGTGTTCTCGCAAAAGGAGATGGGACTTGATAAAGTATACTAAGCCTATTGCCTTATGTTAAATGTGAATATCTATGTTTTCTTAGCATTGATATTTAATCGCATGTCTAACGCAACAGTGAATGGAACTGTATATGCCGACCTTACAGACTGTCAGCTAAGACTGAAAATTTCAACGAATGGAGAAAAATGTCTCTGCTATTTCATATCGAAAACATACCAATATAGTTACACATTGATGAAAACGCTATATACCTCGTGACCACACCACAGTTAGCGTCGTTCCACCTTCCGCCATCGCCATACATCATCGCGCACGTTTCTTGCTTTTGGTCATAGTTGGGTTCATCTTTAATAGAAAGCGCAGTAAGAACAAAGGTACTTTATCACTTTTTCACATAACCGATTGGGTTTTGAAAACATTTCCTGACCAAATTTCCTGAATTGGTAACACTCGCTTGTTTTCGTCACACAAAAACATTTTACCTAGTGCCTACAATTTGCAATCATTTTAGTTGTGGACTTAGGATTGGAAGATCCGAGGCAAGGGTGAAAATGGAGGCCCTATGGTGACGTCATTCATACTCAGTCACCCGTGATAAGACCTTTTGATCAATCCTAGGAAGGGGTAAGCGGGCCACCCAAGGATACGTTCCTGAGACTACGGCCTGACTGACATAAGAGAAAAGGCAAAAGGATATTCATAATACATAACTTTAAAAATACTGAAAGCTGGGAAGACAAAGCTAGCAACAAGTTAAACGATAGCAAGCTGGCATCGCCCTTCACTTCTCTAGTTTTGCAGTTGCTGTTGGAGGCCCCTTTGAAAGCAGAGCACTCACACATGACACTTACTGTTGGGGCCCCTTTGAAAGAAACGCACTTGCACATTATAGTTGTTATTGGGGGCCCTTTTCGAAGAGGACTACTTACACATTGCAGTTGCTATACTGGGAGCCTCTTTGAAATCAGAGTACCTACAATTACAGTTGATATACTGGGGGTCCTTTTCAAAGCAGAGTAGGCCACCTGCACATTGCAATTCCTGTTGGGTGCCCTTTTGAAGCAGAGTACTTTCTTATGATTTTCTTCGGAGTATATCATGTGGGTGGATAATGAGTTTTTCACCTAAAATGAGAAACGTGTACACGCGAAACACTTTGGTGGGGAGCCTTAAAAAGGGGGACCCGAGGCAAGTGCCTCGTTCGCCTCCACTTAAACGCACCACTGGTTATAGCGACGTTGTACGAATATGTAACGTATATTTTAGTGTACTAAAGAGCAAAACAAAATCACGCAATGAATATTTCAACAAACCTGTGACGATGAAGAGAAAATCAAAAAATTGTTAGCAACTTGGCATTAGCGTTCCTCACCTTTATCTTTATCAGCAGAGTAAAAACATCGTGCATTTTGGTACTAAAGCAGCTGACAGACAAACTTAGTCCATAGCGAAAAAAGATTAGGATGAAAAAAAAGTAGTTGACCTTTGCTGTTCAGTTTGCGCAGGCGAATGCTGTATATTATTCCACATGTTCAAGAGAATATCAGATTTAGTTTTTATTTCTGCCACAAGGTGAGAATATTTTAATACAACGAACTTCTATAAAAGCATATAAATGCGGTGTACGTGTCCTTAAAAAATTAACTCTTGTGAAGAAAAGAACAGAAAAAACTTTCAAGCATTATTTACTGTCATTCCACATTTGAAAGCCAACCGGCGATCCATCTACCCATCGATATACTTTATCTCTGTTGTTCATATCCAATCCAATCCACCTTTCAACATATTTCGATTTATTTACTAAAAAATATCAAAGAATACAAGTTGACATTTATGACACTTTACACGTATTTTCGCATGCAAAATTCTCAACTACTTTTCAAATTTTCTCATAAGTGATTCTCATGAGTCATGAATAAAAGTTTAGGTAATATTCTTTTTATTTTTTCCTTGGTTGTGCCAGGAATTACTGAAATAAGACCTAGGCAGTCTTTGGCACAACACTATCGGGTTATGTAAGCTTGTTCATCACTATATTTCGTCAGTGGACGTTTATTTGTAAAATGATTGTACAA
>JGI24158J21664_10011436_pt1 | contig 11810 bp, 9 predicted proteins | sample Ectturendosymbi3_FD_21664 | JGI IMG/M metagenome (IMG submission 21664)
CATAAATCAACGCAGGGTTGAAAAGTCAGCTTTTGAGGATAAGTCAGAGGAAATTCAGTGTGAATATTAAAATGAACGACTCTGTTGGGAAGATTCTGCAAACTAAGTTTTACGCCTCCTGTTACATCTTGCTATCAGGTGCACGACCTAAATGCCGATGCACACCTATTTATCTGCGACGCTGCTATGCTACTTTAGGTGTAACTGATGCCGAAACCTCGCTGCTGTTAACTGCATACTGCATTGAATAGTCCTCACCCTATCCACGCTGCAGATGGGCTGTTTGATAGGGTTAATCATAGCAAATCAGCCTTCATTACAACGGAAAATCACCATGCAGGAGAGACAATTATGTTGGCCCCCCTACTTTTTTCCTTGGCCCTGCAGTGGCTCCCTCAGTTTTTTCATTCTAGAATCGCCACTGTATACAGCTCACAAGTACAGTACAGCGACAGTAATTAATGCTTCCAGACTCACCAACAAATTTGATCATTGCTATATCTTGACAGTATAGTCTCTGTCTCAGTATAAGTGTCGAAGTCGGTTGTCAAAAACAGTTATACGTACGGCTTCAGATAGCATTTTTAGATTTTGCCATAGGGAATTTGTTTATGATACTGGCAGTGTCTATTTCACATACACGTGTTCATGCTCTAAACTCTACAACCAGGCCGTTCAGCTTGTTTTTTCGTGAACCGCATCTTTTTCTTTGGGCTTGCTTCATCACTTGAACTCACTGCACCTAGCTAATATTTACAGCTTGTACGGTGTCAGTTGCTTATTCATCAGTTATGCTGAAAACTAAGGCACCTTGATAAAACAAGGTAAAGAAAGATGAGACTACAAACAAGAAGTATAATATTAAGACAAACCCTTTCTTAAATCACTGCTACGCAGCTAAATCCTAGAACCCAGATCTTCAGTAGAAAAAATACAGAAAGGCATTGAAGACCCCAGACCTGGGGGCAAAACCCCGGGTTTGGCACCACTGGCTAAATCATTTCGAAAGTACCAAATGTAACGCAACTTATGGACCAGGACAGTTTGATGTAATATTTTTAATTGCATTCACAACAATACAATCAAGCAATATAACTGTAAAATACTTAAATTTTCGAATCACATTTATCTAATGTGAAAGCATTCAATTGAAAACCTTTGCTTAATTGCGTGTGGAAAATTTAGCAAAATAGCGACTTCTAGGAATGAAAAAATTATATGCAAGTAATCAGGGATAGATATTAAGGGAGGTGGTCGACTCCGGCCCCCCTTTTGAGTGTTTCGCACTTAATTTTTGCGTTGTTTTGAAGCTTATTAACCATTCTAGAGCCACATTTAATAAGCTCTAAAGCGAGACATATGTTTGTCAAAATACATCAAAAATTATGTGCAAATGTGTCAAAAGCGGCCCCTCAACAATTTTATGTGTAGATATATATAACAATTTAAAATCAAATGACTTTCAACAATTTGCGGTGTGAAATGGACTTTCATGCAGAAGGAAACTCCCAGAAAAGTGGAAGATTTTGCTCGCTTTCAGCGAATTAAGTTTCCGTACAGCATGTGTACAACATAGGCAGGGGCGTAACGAGATTAGATGGCGCCCGGGGCAAGAAGCAAGTTGGCGACCCCATGTTCGAACCTGAGGTCTTTCGGAAGCAAATTACTGCATTCAAGAAATACTTGTGACATTTTTGACACTATTCAGCGCCCCCACAGTAATTTGGCGTCCCCATAGTGTTTCAGCGCCCGGTGAATTGTGCCCCCTTGCCTCTTCTCGTTACGCCCCTGAATAAAGGGTCCCGTTTCTGAGAGTTTGCCTCGGGAATCTAAATTATAGTATCTACCCTTGCATATAAAAAAAGAACAGGTTTGACACAAAGGACCGCGGGGACCCCAAAAGCGCGGGCCCCGTAGCAATTGATACATTTGCTGCTATTGTTAATCCGGCACTGCGTACGCGTGGATGTTTAAGGGAGTTCTTAAACATCTGCTGGGCATGTGCGGATATTAATCAACCTTCATGATGTACCTGGTGCTACGAAAACGGGAACAAGCTTTGACTGATTCATATTTTACTGGCACATTCAGAAAAGTATTGTCCAGTCTACTGGATCAGCTGAAAACGCAAGTAAACTTACTCTAATAGAAAAATATCCTTGAATTATCCCATCGAGCTTAGGTTTTTTAAACCTTGCCAACAAAATTTCACTCATGCACCGACGTTACACCAACCTGATGAAATAGGCGTCGGCGAAAGAACAATAGCGGCATAAACCGATATTCCTAGGTTTTCAAGTTTAACGTGTTGCTTCAGGTTGTTTTTTATTACTTCACAACAAAAGAAGCTCTTTCTTCCACTTCTGTGCTCGTAAAATAAAGATATCTTGCGTTATACACCCCCGTGAAAATATCCGGGTACGTCATGCCCAAGAAAATTGACAAAGTAAATTGTAGGTAAGAGGAAAATAATGAAGGGAACGTTACCGAGGAGCAATGCAGACAGAGCCCTTTGCATATTTGTAACTTTATTGGGTGTGTGGTCATGGGCGTGGGCAGGGGGGCTTTCCCCTTGGATTTAAAAATTTGACATTTTCTAATTGTATTGTTAGCACAAAAGGTTGTTTTCTTGGTTTCGAGAGGAAAAAAAATGAAATTTCACCATTTTTGGCTCCTCCAGAAAAAATCTTTTTGGCTGCCTCTGGAAAAATCCATTATTGCCCCCCTAGAAAAAATTCTTCCGACACCCATGTGTGTGGCTAAGTTCTCATGTAACGAATCGAACAAACGCTTTGTCGTAACAGGAATTGCTACGGCGTTTTCTGGGATGAAACTGAGTCGCAACCTTACGTCTATTCTAATATATGTCTAGATTAGCTATTTTTACTATTGTTAACTGTTGAATCTACACAGGTGCCTTTGTAATGTCACAGTTCCGTAAGCCCCGAAATACATTAACATTTTTTCTATTCTCCATAACGATATAATTTTTAGAATGGCAAAAACGCTTTACGAGTTCAGTTATGGACGTCCGCAGCAAGCGGGCCCGTGTCGACGTTTTTTTATAAACATTCATAGTTTTTTCAGAAAAATAGCTCAAGGCCATTTAACCCTACTCGGTGCTTGCACAGAAGAAAATTTTTTTTTAATAGTTAAGTGGAGTAGGAGTGTTTCAGAAGTACACGTTTAACAGCTTTGTGCAAGCATATCACATAGGTCGAAACAAGTGTGGAGTGGTCCAACTGCCATTTCGAGGGGGAAATTGATCAGAAATAAAATTGGTGGTGTTGAAACGGTACGACCATGCAGTCAGTGGCTTGAATATGCGCAATGCTTTGCCTCGTGAATGCTGATTGTGTTGTTCAAGCTTTTCATGCTCTTTACCAACATTGCTTTGTCTTTCGATGGCCTTCCTAGATATTCCTCTATAGCTAACCGTCACAGAGGACAAAAAATGTTCCTCAGATAGACATGTTCCTGTAACTCAAGAGTGGGCAATTAGCGGCCCGCGGGCCAATTGTGGCTCGCCACAAGGTTTTCAGTGGCCCGCGGAAGCATTCAGGAAAAATCTTCATATGTACAATTTCCTCCAACTTATCACAGTAAATGTTAGTGCTGAGGCAAACTTGAACCGAGACTTGCATCTGTTTCCGTTAGAAGGTACGGCCCTCCCCTAAACGCGGGCTTCTCGAAGTGGCCCCCGACTCAAATTAATTGACCACCCCTTCTCTAACTAACCGTTATACATTATGCCTCACAGGGCCAGCTAGAAAAGTCATTGACCAAAAAAGCGGACAACAGATAACAAAGAACGAAGCGAACCCTAAGCAACTACATCAAAGAACAGTCAATGCAGCCATTGCTTTATGTTCTTTTGTACTACCATGAAGGTATCATTGCCTACAGAAAAACAAAATTTTACCTCTTTCTCAAACTAAGTTTCAAGAGATTGTTTTTTTGTGCAGAGTTACAGATTTGATAAATTAGTAACATGCATTAATATAAAAAACAAGACCCGCACTGATTTTCGTTTGGAGTGTAAGTGACATGTCAGTTCGGCTATATCGAGAATGGTGATATATTGATTCAACGCAAACAACCCAAACCCTAGAAACAACTCAGGTTGTCGTAAGTGCACATTAAACTTCGCAATACACTTAGTGTGAGTGAAGACCGATTCTCCAAACGTTTTTCGAATAAGTGCGCTCTAACCAAACGTGGGAAACATTTTTATTCTGAGCCAACTACAGGGTGTCCCTAATATCTGGATACATTAGAAAAAATCTATAGTTTCAAGTAATGAAATTTTCAACAACATTTTACTCAGTTAGAATATTAACAAAGTCTCAAATACGATTTACATCCATTGTTATGGAAGGTTGATGCGCTTTGCAAACTTCAAGTGAATTCGATGCAGAAGATCCCCAATGCCGTAAATTTTTGCGCATTCACTCCGGGACTTAACGTGGGTAGATGGCGCCGGGGCAAGAAGCAAGTTTGGCGCCCCCACGTTCGAACCTGAGCTCTTTCGGAAGCAATTTTACTGTGTTGAAGAAAGAACTTGCGACATTTTTGGGACTTTTCGCCCCCCGCAGTGATTATTCGCCGCCCTCCGCAGTGATTCGGCGCGTGGGGAATTGTACCTCCCTTGTACCCCCTCGTTATTCACTCACTCATGCGTTCTGTCAAGTGTGTTAAATATGTGATGTTTCATCAAGTACACCTTCAGTCCTTCACCTTTAGCATGCCTAGAAAGAGAAATCAAGCCACTAACCGAGGAAGCCACTCCACTTGACCTGGTTTTCCAAAACAATTACGAGAAAAATCATAGAGTTTGTTCCCACATTTCGACAAGACTAGTGGGATCTTTCACTGTTTATTGTGGAGTTCCAAAAGGTGCGTATGCAGTGTCACAACGCGCTCAACCCAAAGCGTTGTTTTCGTCTTCCTGTTTGTCAAGTGCAATATCGCAGGTAGAGCGTAGTAACAATAAATCATTTCAGTTTATTGCTATATTGCTGTTGAAGAGAATGAGAACGTTGGTCTTACATTTTTGTGTATTGGAAGTGTTTCACAGACAATGGAGTTGAATATGACACAATAATCACTAATGTACTGACATTCAATAAGGTTGTTGTCTAACAAAACATGAGGTAACCATTTTAAAAAACAAGAAATTTGAAAACGGTTGAATTAATTCCATCTGTCATGGTTTCAAATATTTGTTTTTCAAATTAGACCAAAATTGCCTCAGATATTAAGTTACATCAGTCTCTTTTCCATGCTGTGTAACATCTCTGTATTGTTTTGCATAACTGCATCTGTTAAGGATATATGACCGCATAATTGCTCCAATATTTGCCAAAAAACTATAGAATCATTTGCCCATTGCATGTGTCTGTTTTTTTATTTCGCTTTCGACAAAGAAATTCTGATACGGCCTTTTGGATAAAAACCTGCTGACACGGCACAGTTCCATCCAGGGGTGCAATAAAGTGGGAATGCATGGGAGCGTTTCTCTCGTACAGTACTGTAGTTTTCGAGTGGGGCACTTGGTCAGATGATGGTCGTTGCAATGGCAAAACGAAATTGAAGTGGGCGTGCTGCGAAATCGATTTCTTGCTTGTCGTTAAAGACCAGTGTGTGAAAACAGAGTTACGAAAGTTGCTAAATACATGTTGCACTGCATATTTTAAAATGTTTTTTTTCCATGGGTGGACACGAATATGACCAGAAATTTCCACCGACGGCGAACAAGACCATTTCTTCGATGCGTTTTGCTTTTCCGCAGTTTCGCTTTCTCTATAGTTCCAACATTTAGGAATAAGTGTGTATGGCTTCGATTTTACACAGCGGTTTCCTACATGTTTTCAGTCATGGACCACTTCTGAAAAATTTGTATCTTGTGAACCTCGATCCTAATTTTAAACTTAAACAAATACATTACGCCACAAATCTAGCATTGACGTAACCAGGGCTGCGGAGCCGTCGTAAAAATGACACTGCTCCGGCTCCGGAGCTCTTCTCTTCATGAACATGGTTCCGGCTTCAGCTCCGGAGCTCTTGATTTTCATGAGTGTGGCTCCGGCTCCGGAGCTGTCTATTTTCATGGCTCCGGCTCCAGCTCCGGCTTCTTTTTGTTTTCACATATAAATATTTTCAATTGTCTTTGTGTGCCTCAAGTTGAATGGAAAATGATTTAAATCAAGTACACAAAACTAAGAGAATACACCAAACATTTTTGAGTAATCTAAATTTGCTATTTTTTTATAAGCAGCACTCTTACCTTGAGATAATCAGCGAAAAACAACAATCACAGGTTCAGGCGATTCAGAGAACAGTTACTAGCAGAAACGTAGCTCAAGATAACTGTAATATAAACAACTTCTGGAAAGGTAGTCGCCGGTTTTGCCGTCAATGCCGGATGACCTTTTGTTATTTCTTACAACCAGAATCAAGAAAATGGCTGTTTGGAAAACTACATTTGTGTCCGAGCATTTAAACACAGACCAGTCCCAATTAACGTCGCCAGATGTCCTTGAGAGCAAAGGATTTTCCTTGAATTTGCATCAAAACTGGTTATATCTTTGATCCTAGAAAAACATTTAGTTGTCCTTGAGTATTTTCCAGCGGCCTTGAAAGTTCTTGAACAGTTGTGAATTTGTTCTTAATTGCTCTATTGATTACATTGATCATTCAAGAATCAGGATTAAACAATGTAATTGAACAGAATTAACGAGTAGATTTGTTCCAATTTAAACTGTTGCGTAGTAAAAAGTACCCATCATTATTCAGCAATGTTTGTTTGAAAAAAATGTGATACACCACTATATCTGAAAAGTATTCAAAGTAGGCATGAAGTAAAATTTCAATAACCACAAAACGACAAAATGTCCTTGAAAAAATTTCAAGTGATCTGGCAACACTAGTCCCAATTGTACAAGTGTTTTGCACTCGTTGCATGCTTTGCCTGTTGCTGTCTTGACGATTCCAACTAACAGCGCTGCTCAGACAAAACCATACAAAGAGCGCAAAACACATATAGTCAATTACTTCTCTCAAATGTTCTTTCAAACATGCACACATTTGCATTAACACAAATGCAAAGATGTGTTTAAAAGCCTTTTGTTCAAAGAAATAGTATGACTTCTAGCAAGAAATTTCACCTTTGACTTTTTTAAATAGCTGAAAACTTCAGAATTTTTATCTTTTGCACTCATAATCATTAGTGATGAATCGCAAGATGAAGCACAATTTAACCCACAAAGCTTAGGAGAAAATAAGAGTGGCTACTGTGCAGACAACATAGAATTTTTCTCCATAGATGAAAACTTCAAGAAAAATCCACATTTATTTACATTGCTTTATTATACCCTCTGATAACGTGGTTTGCTACCAATCATTTATACCTTTCATATTATGCTACTGCTTGTAAAAGTAATGTTCCTTAGTGGACTCTACCAGTAATTTAGTAAACCTTGCTAGTAAGCCTAATGGTTTGCAATAAAAATTCCTACTTTACAATGGCGTGCTGTGCATTTCACGCTTAAATCTGCAGTGGTATCATACCTTGAATCATATTCTCTGCTAACAGCATGATTACATACAGTTACAAAAGCTATGGATAGTATTATATACTCACTCATTATAGCTCAGTTCTTTTTAGATCACTACACATACTACAGATCCGGTTTGATCATTCTGACTAGAAAGTAAGATTTTGTGGTAGTTAACGTTTTTCTTACTTCTACAAAAGTGGTTTTCAACTATTTCGCTGAAGGGAGCCAAATACAGACCTACGATTTTGTTAGAGAGCCGCACTAAAAAATTTTACCACAAGTCAGTTGACACGTTTTGTTTTATTGCACTAACGAAGTCTGTTGCACAAGCAGCACAAGAGGCCTAAGTGTAGGACTGCTACGAGCCGAACAAAGGATACTGGGGAGCTGTATGCGGTTCTTAGAACAGTGTTTGAGAGCAATCGTTCAACAAGTAACACCAAGCCTGCCAGCTACGATGTCACAGCCTTAGCGATATTTATTAAACCAAAGAAACATCAAAGGCTTGCAGATCCATTGTTGCAGTCTGGTGTTGTAACCGGGGTGTAGTGGGATGGGAACGCGTGGGAACGCGTTCCCACACCTCTTTTTGGTGTGCGTTCCCACACCTTTTGCACAAGAAACATCACTTGAAAATGTGGGATTCAAACCATTATATTAAAATATGGCTACGTTCTCACAGATGTGCTAGGGACACGCAGATTCGTACTGCTAGACAAAAGTCTACAGTTAGTCAAAAAGTCTACAAACAGGAAGATCCGATGCGCAAATTCTTGTAGGCGAATGCTCCCTTTATTCAAACTATTTGTTGTCGTCTTCCTTTGTATTTGGTGTGGGAACGCTCAAGCGCGTAGCCAGAAATTTTGATATGAGGTGCAAACAACAACCAAGTCTCAACATTTAACGCCCCTTATTTTCAAAGCATCATCCAATAAACGTGCATTTGTCTTGCGTTCTTTTTCTGAACGATTGTGTTCGGATTTGAGCCGGAAAATAAAGTCCATTTTCATTGAATTGGCAAGTTTGAAAAGTCTGTATTTAGTGAAGTTCCAAGTTTCGACTTTGGATGAAAGCCACCATTTGCTCGTAAAACTTTCACTGTAAAAGCGCTTGTGAAAATCTCGATGCTGTAAGTGAACGGTATGCAGTATGCTTTTTGCAGCTAATATTGCACTTGATCAAGAAGTCATCGTGGCCGACATTGTGCTTGCGCTTTTTATATTTACACGCTTTTGATGCACACCGACACATACGTTCAATCGAAGCCGAGTAGCGACTAGAGATGTAGTCGAGACCGAAACTGCGAGACCGAGACCTGGTCAAAACTCCGAGACCGAGACTTCATCAAAAAATCCGAGACTCGAGGCGTGCGTTTGGAGATCGATACTGCGACTTGAAAATTTGTGGATTATACCAATATTTTTCAGAAATTTTCCAAAAAATGTCATCACCACTTCGAAATTGAATTTTTTTCGAATTTTTGGCATTTTTCCTACCTGCTTTGGTCGTTTCTCACCTGCAGATACAGCTGACAAAAGGCACATCGAATTACAGAAATTTTGTTATGCCATATCGTTGCAGTATTAAAACTCTCAAACAATAGGCTTGTGACCGAAACCTGCAGCCTTTGAGACCGAGACGAGACTGAAACTTTCGAGAAAGAGACTCGCAAAAATGGGTCTGGAGACGAGTCTCAAACCCGAGACCAAGTCTCGAGACTCCATCACTGGTAGCGACTTTGCACTAAGACACCGACTCACGAAGTAGGCCTTCTACAAAATTTACGGGCATATAGGGCGTAGATCCTGTTGTCGACCAATCCTTGAGCAACTAATTGACGTGTGCAGCTGATAAACGTAACCGCTAGAGTCTCTCAACGCGTTTGAAAAATGTTTGGATTTTATGTCGTTAAATGCTATGAAATGCTACTGCCACAGCATTTGTGTACACTGCTTGCACTAAGCTTGCTTCCCAGAAAAGGTTAGGTATTTAGCTAGCTATTTAGTGTTTAAAAAATGAGTCACACATGTGATAAACACATTACTGAAAATTGAGGATAGTTACACATGTCCTCTAAACAAACTTGATATGTTTGACCCACTCAGTGTACATGAAGTGTAAAAATAGTTATGTATTTGCCAAAACGAAGCCACAGTCGGTTATCACCACGGCTCTGCAGTAAACCTAAGAAACATATTTGTCCAGAACCGTCGCAAGAAACTCCTCAAAAGGGGTCTTTACATTCGTGCAGGTGGGCTTAACATTCAAAAATTTGACAAAAACTCTACTTTTTTTCATTGTTTCATATTTCAGTTTGGGGGGACTTGGAGTTGGACTGTACTAGTCGCCGCAGAATAACACAACAGTTGGTTGGTTGATTTAGCCATTCTAGCGTAACAGTTTGATGTCTTTATTAAAATCAATCAGTGGTTAAATGTCAAAATTCAATCGGGGAGAAATAATCCAATTTAGGCTCTTTTGAGACGAAGTTTCATTTGTAATCACTTCTGAAAAGTGCACATATGTGGCCTTCGATGCTGTTTCGCCTTTACTTTGCTTCATGTAGGTCGCATGCCTCTAGCATGGACTTGTATAAACGTGATTAGTTGATCGGGCTATTCCGACTCTTTTTATTCTGCACATAGCCAAGATTGAGAGAGAGGTTGAAAGACCACCCTTCATTTTCAAACGTACACATGACGAACTTTGCGTATGGTCTGTATGCTTGCGAGAAGGTACAGACTTCGAATAGACTTTGCACACTGTCAGCCATATCATTGTTTCATGAATACGAAGCAAAACCTAACCGACGTGAGACTCAATAGTTAGTTAATGTTTGACAAGTGAGTCTAGAAGAGTACTCTAAGAAAATAGTTTGAAATCCATCGCAGAGACACATGGAAACCATGGAAACCATGTCAGTGCAAGGAATTAGCGCCTTTTCCGCGTAGTTTAAAATTTGAAATCTACCACAAAATACTGAAATATTCCAACACACCTCACCTTCACAATACTTACTATCGGCTTCATGTATTCCACATAATTTGCCGCTCTTTTGAAAATGAATGACCTTTTTTGCTGATCACATTCTTTTTCCATCAAAATTTACGAAAAAAACAGATATTTCGGCTCTTTGTATTTTGGTTTCTTAAACGCCATGTCCACACGTGCAACTGATTCCAAAGTATGAAAAAGAAATGCATTTCGTTGTAAAGCTGCACATAACAATATAAAGAGCAAACATCGATGAAAAGGGGGATAATCCGCACAAGTGAAACATCTCGTTGAAAATATCCATGAACAGCTTTTGGCAAGTTGTTTATACGTATTTGTTCACTTGAGTTCCTCTTGTAATGAACGGCAAAAAAACTCAAAACACTGGCTTGCGTTTTCACATTAGACGGTTTGTTATAACGAATATAATTGCAATGAATTCAAGCAATTTGAAAGTTCAGCTCATGCTTTCTATTGGAAGAGAGAATTGGTGGACTCCTGCCTGGCTGGTTTTGTGTTTATGAATGTTTTTGGTGAACCTAATGTACAATATAAAAAAAGGAACGATTTCACCGAGATGTTTCTTAGCACTCTATAAATCGGGTTCTTTACGCAGTGGCGATTCTAAGGGGGGGCCTGGGTGGGCCATGCCCCCACCAGATTTTTGCTTGGACCCCCGTTTGCCCCCCCCAGTTTTTTTCTTAATTTCCCGTTTAAGTTCGTTTGGTTGACATATGTAGGGTTGTCAAATGCGTTGTGTAAACACACCGACCATTTTGTCAACAGCGCCAGCTGTGTCGTAATTTGTAAGCGGCACAAAAAATCAGAGACAATCAGTATTTTTACGCCACAATTAATAATTTGTATTTTTTTGGCTGATTCGTTACATTTTGGTGTGTATGTGACGTGACAATCGCACTAAGGATTGCGACAACAGCAGCAAACAAACTTCGCTGAAGAAACTGTCCTGACAAGATTCACTACAAGAGTCATTATCATTTGATAAATTCTGCGTTAGTTCTTTTTGAAGTTACGGCAAATTATTATTTTCACAATACCGGCTTCAGACACTGATTTTCAAAATACCGGCCTTTGCTAAATTAGCAGTTAAATACCGGCAAGGCCGGTGAAATACTTGCCATCTGACAACCCTAGGTACATGCAGTAGATAACTTTCGGCCAGCAATATTTTAAACGATAATTTAGAAACCCTCTAGCCTGCATTCAATGTTTTCCAAATGCATGATAAGCTGTGCT
>JGI24158J21664_10011437_pt1 | contig 11810 bp, 3 predicted proteins | sample Ectturendosymbi3_FD_21664 | JGI IMG/M metagenome (IMG submission 21664)
ATCTATTTTTCATAGTTAAAGGCCACAAAGATGGCGGCAAGAAAATCAGTCACAGTTTATTGACGGGGAAACTAGTTTCGCGTTTTCCAACGCATCATCAGGCCTGTAAATGTAAGACAAATCTTACAGGCGAAATGTTGGCACTTGAAAACAAGTAAAGAAAAACACACGAACTGTGGTTAGTTGCAACAACATTACCAAAAATTTTTTTCCGAAGCTAAAAGGCTGACCTTCCTAGAGCCTCATCATAAACCAGTCACTTCTAAGAAAATCTGCGTTTGGCAGCGGTCTGACTCCCGACTAAAACTGCCTGATATTTTTAAGTTGCCCGTATGGCTCTCACCACTTGATAGTGCATTTAACAGATTTCCTGGTGCACAAATCTTTATTTACAAACGGCTTCTGATTAGCAGCAGCAGAAATAGCGTTACGATGGCGCAACAGCAGAAATAGCCAACGTGCTCCGTGCGCTAGCGATACGTTGGAAATAATGTCAGTCATGACCATAACTTTGCGAAAATAATTGAAAAAATGTACTTTTTTGGGTGGTTAAAACGGGGAAAAACCCAAAGATTTGGGGTTGTTTTTACCCTGTTTGGGTTTTTGTAGGGTAAATTGCACCAACTCAGTACGCACGAAACATCTGCAAAATGGCAGAACATGTTCCTCTTGGTGTCTTACAATATCCCACAAAATTTCAAGTGAAAATATTGAGAAGAAAAGAGTTATGGAAGACTTTTCTCATATAATTAATTAGCTTATCCCCTAGGGGATTAGCTAATAAATTTGCTGTTTTTAGGCCATAACTTTCCAACTACTAACGTTGAAAGGCCAATCAAGCTCTCTAAAGATGCGGATTTTCGCCTAGTTTGATCAGAGGATGAAGAAACTTTTTTTGATGCACTAGATCCCTATGCTATTCAATTGGCTTTAATGGCATTAAACGTAAAGAACTCAATATTCTCTATAGGTGGCAGTTTTCCGGGTGGCAGTTGTCCAGGTGGCTGTGGGCCTAGGACCCTATACAGTGCAGTCTAAGTATAAATGTCGAAGTCGATTGTCAAAAGAAGCAAACCTATACTATAGATCGCATTTTGTAGATTTTGCCACAGCAAATTTGCTTATGATACCGTTAGTGTCTATTTCACATAGACTTTCATGATCCATACTACTTAGAACCAGGCTGCTCAGCTTGTTTTGTCTAATGGTGCTACTTTGTTCATTCTACCATACTAAGCTTAGAAAATGAGCGTTCTCCACAGCGGTTGCTCACCACGAGAGTTAAATAAATGCGCAAATCATTTGCCACATTTGTAAAAGAAGACTCCAAGTACACTACCCGATGGCTAGTGAATCAACGCCAAATCCAGCCAATAAGATTTGTTAAAAAAGCCCTATATAGACTCACAAAAAACAGATTTGAACAGAAAATCCCAGGTAGATATAAAATTAGATGAATCTTTCTGCTATCTGCCATACCTGGGCATCTGTAAGTTACAAAACGTGCGAGTGAATATATATTGTTACTCTTCTAATGAAATTTTGCATCTGTCGGAATTATTATATTACAGTAACATGGACTTGTATGCATTTCTGAGAGTGATCTGACAGCATTTACAATAAATAAATCTTCATTCCCAGTGTACTTCTATAGCTAACCTTTGAGATCTGGGTCTTTCAACCACTCTATCCTATAACTGCTTTGTGTACCACTTCAACTTTTTCTTTGATCTTGCTTCATCAGGATCTCTGCCACTTGAACTCATTGCATCAACTTCCTGCAATATTAGCTATAGCTAATATTTACGGCTTATAGGATGTTAGTTGCAGCAGTTATGCTGAAGGTTAGTTGCAGCAGTTATACTGAGGTACCTTGATAAAACAAGATATAGGAAGATGAGACTAGAAATAAGAAGTATAATAAATCATACCCTATCTTAAATCACAGCTACGCAGTTAAACCCTAAAACCCCAGATCTTAAGAAGTAAAACCCAGAAAGACATTGAAAACCCAAATCTATGGGCAAAACGCCAGGTTTGGCGCCACTGGCCAAATCATTTTGAAAGTACCAAAAAGGTAACGCAACTTGTACAACAGGTCAATATGATGTAATAACATTTTTAAATGAATACACTCAAGCAATACCTGGAAATTGCTGCGATTTCTTCTAATTGCTTGATTAGTCCCATAATGTTGCAAATAACTGTAAAATTCTTTGATTCAAATCACAGCAGTCTAATGCAAAAGCATTCAAAAAACTTTTGCTTAACTGCTTATGGCTTGGACTGAAAAAATTATATACATATAACCAGGGATGGATATTAGGGGAGGCGAACGAGGCGGTCGTCTCAGGTCCTTTTTGAGAGTTTCGCACTTAGTTTTTGCATTGTTTTGTTAAAAAAGTTTTTTGATCACTCCAGCAGGGACCGAGTTTCAGAGGGGACGTGGGGGACATTTCCTCCCAACTTTTGGACAAGGGGGACACAATATCTTTTGACCCTCCCCAATATTTTGTGATAAAAATAATGTACTTGTACAATTTCGCTGCCAAGATATTGCCAAGGAATTTGTGGGGTCCAATGGTGCAAGGTGCCGTGTATTTGGCAAAATTTTAACAATATCCCGAGGTACATGACAAACAACGATATGATTTAGACGTACTTTTGGGTCATTGTAGGGTGCAGTCATGCCAGTTAATGGAATTTCAGAGATACATGCTTATGGATTGGAATTGTATTATGTAACTGCCAAGTATTTGAATCTCAGAGATACATGTTCATAAATTCTGCTTTTAGTGCATTGTTTGTTTTTAAACAATTATTGAAGTGTTGTATTTGTTTTATCTATTTTGGCAAAGAACCCTTCAAGGGTTAATACTAAAGCTCTGTGTACTTAGTAAAGAAGCAAATATGTAGTAAACATAATCATGTACTAGCACAGTACTCTATGCAACTGCCATAAAGCCATTGGCTACGGTTGAGTGAACATGGTAGCGTCATCGAAACGCAAACAATAATACTATATTTGTGTGATATGCATAACAACATGCATATCACACACACTTTGTCCTCCCCAAAGTTTTTCAGCAAATTCGGTCCACGCATTCAAGAGCCACATTTAATAAATTCTGAAGCAAATGATATGGTTTTTCAAAACAAAGCAAAAATTATGTGCAAATGTACCAAAGGGGGCCCCTCAACAACATCAATGTGTAGAAGACAAAGAACAATTTTATACCAAATGACTACAAACAATTTACAATGTGAAATTGGTTTTCACGCAGAAGCTGATTCCCAGACAAAATCAAAATTTAGTTTGCTTTCAGCGAATAACGTTTCTGTATAGCATGTGTAAAATACTGGACCCCCTTTCTGAGAGTTTGCCTCGGGCATCTAAATTCTATTATTGCATGTAATAGAAAACGAATTTAACACAAAGGACCGCGGGCCCCCTAAAAGCGTGTGGCCCGTAGCAATTGCTATATCTGCTACTATTGTCAATCGGGCATTGGCCTGCAACCAGGGGGGCAGCAGGGAAATCCGCCGAAAATCTCAATAACAATATTTAGCTGTTAGATACATCATGTCACAATCATTTTGCTCCGCCCCCCGAAAATATCAGCTGGCTGCGGCCCTGAGAAAGGGCAAAGCGTTTTGCGAATGTCCATTTGCATTGCATCGTCAGCAACCTGAAAAAGATCAGCAAAATGTCCACGTTACCCCCCTGAAAAATTTCTGCGGACGCCCATGTGCAGGCGATGTGCACAAGTTCCAAAAAATTTCAAAAAATAACCCGAGCGCTGAGAAATTACCAAGCGACTAAAAGAACAAAAACTATTGACTGCGTTGAAAATAAAACCAGCTTACCGGTTCAAAGCAAATCAGACTTTTTTCATTCATAACGTGAATGGCGGTTGCTATTTATGTAAACCATTGGTTCTTAACCTTTCTTCTACCACGCCTTCCTTAAGTGATTGTCCTTTGTTTCAAGCTCTCTAACTTTAAATAGGTTGTAACATAAACGTATTTATTGCCAAATTTATTGATTAAACTTTCCATGTTGTAGGGTGAGTAAGGGTTCGTGCCCCATGGAACTTTATTGCCCCCCCTTCCCCGGTAAAGAACCACGGATGTAAACCATTTTTTATCAAGAGGTGTAGAGGGTAGTTTCACAGTTCATAACGATCTGGTTTTCGTTTCCATTTAGCTAATGAGTACAAAAACAGGTTAGTTAAAAAGCTTTCGATAATTTTTGTGTTTTATTTCCTTTTTTATTTCCAATTTGTTGGCATTTCTACGTGCTCAAGCATCTTTGCTTTACCAACGCAATGCTTATTGATGCGCCGATATAGGTTGATAGAGTACACAATACCAGATGTACCTTTTCCCAAAAGAATGTTCGGTTCGTTCGGCTCATTTTTCAGCATTTGCAGAAATCGTGCTATAAACTCAGAAACGTACTTACCTACATTGCCATTTTAAACTATTTGCCGCAAAAGTTTTTCCCACATTTTGAATTACATCGTTGAGCCCTGCCCGCAATCTAATTTCGGCTACAATCCTACATTATGGCTTGGCACAGAACCGTCGCCAGAAAGTCTGTAATATTTGGACTTTACGTTTGTGCAGGAGGGCATTTCATATTTCAATTTAGGGAGGCTTGTAGGCTTTCTTTGGCAGGGCTAAGCGCACAAAAGCTCCCCCCCGCCCCCGTGGCGGTGGGACTGGCTTGGCATCTGCCCTTCCGCATGCGATTAGAAAGGCGAAATAGTTGTGAGTGCTAAATGCTGACTTAACTTTTCGCTATGTTTCTCGTGACCCGTCAAACATCGGCAAGGCCGCTTGGAGGGCTATCACCCATTTCCGGTTGGGAGGCACCAACTTAACATGGATTAAATCGGCACCACCAAGCCATCCACTTGCGATGACATGACGTGTGAGTAAAATTTATCATTCTGGTTATTTATGACTCAAGTAATTACGCAGGCATCATTAGAGACATGATTCTAGGAAGCGGGGGTGAAAAGGCTGTACGCCTCAACTATTTCGCTTTCGGGCAAATATTATTTCAAACATGGAAAAAAGATTGATCCAAATTGTAAACTTTTTAAAAATATTTTTGTCCATTTAACTCTGTTCTTTTTCTTTTTGACGAGGTGAAAATTGTATTAGATGAGTCTTTTCATTACTTAGAAAAGTTAGAGTGTATCAATTTTTTAAGGTATAATTTTTGAGCGTGATCATACGTTTTCGGCAAAACGTTGTAGCCCCCCAGAATGCAGTTTCAACTGTGCAGTGGAAGATTGGTAAATCCGTTGGCAGTTTCCAGAGTTCTAATTTGTCATTGCAGTTCAGTTGCGTATACACGCCAGGCGTTCGGTGGGGGGAGTCAAATAAACGGGCGTGAAAACAGGTCATTAACTCGTTTACAATATCGCAGGTTCTCTGATGGTGACAATTGTTGGGTGTGTTAGACAAAAGTGGTTACTTTTTATAGACCAAGAAAGCGGATGTTTTTGTTGGTCAAACTATGTGATCTTTCAGCGAATCACCACAGTTAAGCGCCTTCTATCATAAATTCACGAAATTTTGAAGCGGGTCCAACTACATGGACCCCAGTTTTTCACACGCGTCATCGTCAATAGAGCACGGTTAATGTCCCCAAAAGTGTTATACCCTGCAGTATGTCGCGAGTGCGTGTTTAACATTTTTGTTTATCTCCAACAAAATCAAAAAAGAGAATGTCTGAATGGGTACTACCGGCCTTGTTAGAAATAGAAAGCTTCTTGTTACACTAAAAAGTGACAACTGAAGCACCAATGAAGGATTTTAATAAATATTACCGTCAATAACAATCACATTTCCAAGCGCGGCTTGCACTGTTAAACATATATGCAAAGTATATTTGTTACTGAAGCGACATTTCAGAAACAAAAAATTAATGAAATGCAGTTGCTATGACAATGCTCCGATATCAGACAGCTCTGGCTGTCGATGCCACGAAAAACAATCTCAGAATGGTACGATAGATTCACACTTAGCCTAAATGCGCATCGACCCAATATCGTCTATCGTCGCAAATAAAGCTAGAATTTCAAACAAACACTTAATACCCTTTCGCAGGTTTAGACTGTTGGTGTTGTGGCGGCCTGGAGATGGCGCCACATGTGGATAAAGATATCGTCTGGAGATGGTGCCAAAGAGTAACTATTGTTATTTTCATGTTAATTTAATGCCCGAATTTAACATATTTTGCTTGCACTTGCCTCAGTACTGTAGTTCAAGGCGATGCAGATAACTGTAAAACTGTGAAGAAAATAACTACCAAGCCCACTAGCCCAGGTTATGAAACAAAAGTTATGAACTTGTTTGACAAAAGCAAGACACCGACCCTCCATTGTTGTTTAATAACTTGCATTATACACATAATCAGGGGAGTAACGAAGGGAAGCAAGGGGGGCACAATTCCCCAGGCGCCGAATCACTATTGGGGCGCCGATTCACTGCGGGGGCCAGAAAAGTTCCAACAATGTCACAAGTATTTTCTACAATTCAGTACGTTTGCTTTCGAAAGACCTCAGGTTCGAACATGGGGGCGCCAAACTTGCTTCTTGTCGCGGGCGCCATCTAACCTCGTTACGCCCCTGGCTGCAACGGAAAGAGTCAGCAACAAAATCTAACAAGCTTAGTGCACGTAGTGTGCAAAAACGCTACGGCAGTCGCATTTCATAACGTTTAATGACATAAATCCAAGTATTTTTCAAACGCACTGGGAGGCTCTAGCATTTACATTTATCAGCTGCATATGTCAATTAGTCGCTCAAGAATTTGAATAAGGACAGGATCCACGTCTCATATGCACGCAAGTTTTATATAGGCCTAATTCGGACGTCGGTGTCTTGGAGCAAAGTCGCTACTCGGCTCTGGTTGAACGTGTGTTGGTGTACATCAGAAGCGTGTAAATGCAAAAAGCGTAATCGTGATGGCGGTCTCGATAACTTCTTGCTCAACTGCAGTATTGGCTGCAAAAAGCATACTGCATATCATAGGATCGAGATTTTCACAAGCGTTTTTGCAGGAAGCTTTACGAGCAAATGTTGGCACTGATCCAAAGTAGAAGTTTGGAATTTCACTAAAAACAAACTTTTCAAATATGTCAATTCAATGTAAGCAGACTTTTTATTTGCCGGCTTAAATCTAAGCGCATTGTTCCGAAAAAAAAACGCCAGGCAAATACACGTTTTATGAATGACACTTTCAAAACAAGGGACATTAAATATTTAGGCTAAATGTTGAGACTGGGTTGTTGTTTGCCCCCTCCCCTATCAAAATCTTTGACGACGCGCCTGGTTTGGACAATTTGCACGAGCAGCAGCGCACAGCAAAATGACGGAAGAATAATATTATAAAAGAATAGCATTGTTGATCTTGATATTATATGGCAATAGAGGCCCATCAAGTTTCACCTGGATAGTCAATTCTGCAGTTAAATGAGATGTAAAGCAGTGCCTCCCAACTTTTTTCAACTTGCCACTCACTTTCCCACTTTTACAGAAAATTTTTGTGGGGCCACTATTAGATACTGCGGCAAACAACGGGCGGAGGTTCTAATTGAATTAGAGCTGATGATGCCTATTGCCTACGTTGTTGGCGAGCAAGGTTATATACTCTGGAAGATCTTATAGTGTCTGATTCTCAGCTGTGAAAGGATTCCTTCGATAGACAGTTGCGGCAAACATCAACGAAAAAATTGAGGTACGAGAAAGAAACCAAATATAAACAACACATACAATTTGCTGTTCACGAAAAACATGAATTTACTTATTAGATATGATAAGATCAGTTCGAGGCTTGATAGGAGACAGGCTCACATGCAAAGTAGCATTCACAGTCAGGGGCGTAACCAGGGAGGCAAGGGGGGAATAATCCCCCGGACGCCGACTCACTATGGAGGCGCCGAAAAGTCCGAACAATGTCGCAAGTACGTTCTTTAATACAGCACATTAGCTTCTGAAAGACCTTAGGTTTGAACATTGGGGCGCCAAGCTTCCTTCTTGCCCCGGGCGCCATCTAACCTCGTTACGCCCCTGTTCACAGTGTCAGATTTACCGGTAACATGCTAGTCATATTCACAATTATCAGCCACAAAATTGTAGACTAACAGTTTGCTCGAGAGCACCATCATTGTCAATGTGAAACAAAGCAGATTACTAACACAACAATGAGCGGATTTCTGTTTCCCATTTCCTGATCTAATAAATAGAAAATTGTCTCCATTTAAGAAAGGTTTCAGTTAAATGCCATAAAAATGTATCATTTTGAACGGGTCACCTGAAAGAACTTCGCAGTACACTGATTGCGAAGCGTAGCGCTGGTGTAAAGTGTGGCTGTTTTTCTGCTTTTGACCGTCTGATGTTGACGAGACATTGGTTTGTGAGGTGACACGAGCACACCCGAACTGTTGGAATAAACGATCTTTGGTGTTCACTAAACTGTTGGCCACTACTGTGGTCAGGTCAGGCCCTCCATAAATCCTAACTGTAGGCGTGAGTTAACATCACAATTACAGTATGTTGAAACATCTCAACACTTTTTATTGAACAAGTTAAATCACATCATCAGCACCATTGCGGGTATACAGATTAACAACAAAAGGTCAGGTCAAAATTACTAGTGTAAAGTCATAACAATACGGAGAAAATTTCTTAACAGAATTACTACACGACATATCATATCTTACGAAAGTAGATTTGAATAACAATTGCTTGACTCGGGAATAGCGAACACAACTCGAGTAGTTAATGTGTGAATGCCAGGGAGGATTGAATCAAGATTTAGAAACATTGGGGTGGAAATTAGCTTTTAGCCATGGTGAAGCCATGAATGATTCTCTTTTGCAACTATTAAGACTGACCATAATAATCACGAGGGCCTAAAATAGGTCGTTACTCGGGTTTGTTTGAAAGATATGAGTGAAGCCGACGAACTTGATGGGCGTGTTCCAGGTGCGGATCCAACCAAGGTAAAGGGGGTTCGATTTCAGCAATATTTTCTAGTTTAGTCTCATTACGGCTTCACTACTGTACGAGAGAGGAAGTATACTTCACAACACAGCTGTGACAAAACCATGGACGGCAAAATAGCTTTAAGTTGACTGCTAGAACTACAACATTCTTCAGTAAACATAACAATAGCATTTTCGCCATCCGAATACGGTTTCGTGTGGCAAGCCAGAAGATGACTAATATTGTATGATGGATGCCATAGTTACTTCTTCAGATCCATTACCTAGCTTGAACATATTCGTTTGCTTTACAAGTGCTGACTTTAAAGATTCCAACTTCTTTTTCCTTGATTTCCCTTTGTAACAATCATACTCTTCAGAATGAATTTTGTAGTGCCTCTCAACATTGAACGATTTTACAGTGCACATCACCGTAGCCACAGAAGACAACACACTTTGCCATCTTTTTCGACCTGAAATATTTTTTCTTCCCAATCATTTTGATAAAATCGGTCTTCTTGCATAAGAGTACGCGTTTTCTTTGACACTGCCGAGGTATAAGTAGCTTTTTGCGATTTAATACTGTAATATAGAATGCGAACTTTTGTCACGACAGGTTTTGGTAAAAAGGACTGCGCTTTGCTCAACGTGGACTCCCTCTGCGGTTGTTGAAAATAAAATGAGAATGGCGAAGTTCAATGACTTGAAATAACCTCTCATACGACAGCAGGTTTGTTGCGAAGAATAAACAGTTGCCATTGTTACGTGTCCATGATACGTTGCCTTTGATACGTTGCCCTTGTTAAAACAAGTACAGGACGTTGCATGAAAACGTGTATTTTCGCCATTTGGGCAGTTGTTCTACCAAAAAGTAATTGTTATTTTCGCTGGGTTGATGAGGGTCGCACGTAGGATGGTTGAGGGCCGCATGCAGCCCTGAAAGCCGTGGTTGAGAACCCCTGAACTAGATAATAAGCGGTGGACCTAATCAAAGCTTGCACAACTTTATAATCATCGCTTGTTTCAGTTAATCCGATGTTTGATTTCCCCAAAATGAACTTACCTTACTACAGATGAGACACCCTGAACCGTGAGCATGAACTCAATAAATTCTGGTCACATGCTTTCCTAACTGATGCGAAATACCAGCGCTTTCTGTTTCGAAGTAACTATAGTGTCCACAAAAGCGACGAAGTCGAATCAATCGGCTTTTTTCAGCATTATTTAATTATGGCCATAAAGAATCCCTTAAAGTCAGTATTTTTCAGATGTCAATTATCACATATAGGATGAATACATTCCATCAGTTATTTAGCAATCTTTCGCGTCAGCAATTGCTATTGTTCTTCTTTCTCAGTTAGTCATTTTTTCCCAAGTTTGCGCGTGCATCGCGAGAAAAGCTCAATGTGGCAAAATCCCACCAACTTCAAAGCTGATTTGTTTCACTCCTCCCACAATTGTTCTGTGCTTCCCGTGGGATCGCCCGTGGCGTGGACCACTCATGTTATCTTAGCACTTAGCGCAAAGCCGTTTTGTTTCCTCACATGCAGTGACGGATTTGCGCATATAGGCCAAATAGGCCTTGGACTAGGGCCCCGCGAAACTCCTTCCTATAACGAATCATTACTTAAAATTTGGGAAACTGCGTGGAAACGAGCGAAAATACCAACGTCAAGACTGTTGACAGTATAGTAACAGGACGATAATATTGTTTGTTACGTACTACAAGAATGACAATGCTGCTTTAAATCAATGTTCTGAAGTGTCTGGCGGTCTTGGGTTAGAATGTGATGTTACGGCCGTCCTAAAATGCGAAAAACGTGTTGATAAATTCGCTTGCCTAAGGGCACAAAAAACCATTGTGATAGACCGTAGAACTCTACGGTTCAGATAGACGGTAAGCTGTTGGATATGTTGGTGATAAACATTTTGTATCAGTTGATGCAGATAATTATATACTTTCCCTGATCTTCATAGAAACAATCGCTTGTGCTAGTGAGGGCTACCTGTGGTAACCGTTTCAAATGCGCTTTCAGAAAGACTTAGAGCAGTGGTGCAGCCAGACATTTTTATTGGGGTGATCAAAAACACGGATACCTCACTTGGCTCATAAATTTAAAGAAATATTCATAAAGCGACGACATTTTGCTACAATGGCCCCCGTGTCCCCCTACGTTTGATTGTTTCCAACTAGATTGCCAGTATACATAGCTTGCTTGTTGAAACTCTAGAATAGATCGTAGATTCCCAAAGCAGGGTCGGCGACTCTAAGTAGGGTTGCAGCGGCTTTCGCTTAGGCTCTCATGAGCTTTCAAGGGTCGCCACGATCGCAAAGTATTCGTCTTTGCGATCAGCGCAACTTTCTTCTTGAATCAAATTTTCTAAAGCAGTACGAACTGCACTCTTCTTCCTGTAATGTTCTTCCTATAGTCTGCTTTCACGAAAGTAGGCTACATTGTTTGTGCTGCAGACTGATTGCAGCGGTTCAGGTGGATAGGTATACTCTGTGGCCTTGCGTGGCTCGCCTCCGGACAGCGCAGGTCAGTGTAGCGGAGTGTTTGAATAGCAAGCAAAAGCGACTTTACCAACTGGCAACCGCAGAACTCTTCCCCAAGAGAATTAAAAATCAATTAAAGGGCCGCAATATTCCAGGAGAGGTTGTTAACACTAAGTACATTAAAAGTGACAAACTTCGGCAAACAAATTGTGATGAATTCTTAGATAATTTTGTTATGAAGAAGGCAGGACAAAACCTTTTTAAATGTTCACTGTGTTATGTTCAGCCTTACTTGATTTGATGATTGTA
>JGI24158J21664_10011440_pt1 | contig 11808 bp, 11 predicted proteins | sample Ectturendosymbi3_FD_21664 | JGI IMG/M metagenome (IMG submission 21664)
TCTGACTTTATAACTTTTGTAATAATTATTTATGCTTTGAAGTGTCTAATTATTTTTTGAAGTGTGACAGTGTAATAACGAAATATTTAATTTTCTGACCAAGCAATTCATAATTTTAAATTTTTTTTAGTGGGGTTCCATGACAAACGCAAAAGTACATGAGGGGTTCCGCGTTGACAAAAAGGTTGAAGAGCACTGATATAGATTCATTTCAAAGACGACCTGAACGTGAAAGAAAATACGCATTTTTTTGAGTGGAAAGCAATCAAAACTTTCTGAACAATAAATTCCGACGCCGTTTGTTGAATTCCTTTCTGCTATGTCTGACCATTCGTGAAAATCAGCAACCTTTGAATATGAACTTAACATTGTGGAAAATTTCAGCGCATTTTGAAAGACGCAACACTTCTCGTTTTGACAACCTCCAAGGTTTTAAATCTTCTTGTATTTCTGTTGCCATACCCATGAGTAAATCCCAATTGGTTTTGCGATTGCAGTTGATCACGTTATGTTTTTAGGGTATAAACAACCGGGTTTGATCCAAATTCTCGTAATAAACAGCAACCAGCTTAATTTTTCCCAATCGTCCGATTTATTAATAGCTGCTGCTGTCACTCCAAAAAGAATTAACACAGTACGTCACCGCTTTTTCCTTCTGCTCTTCCTATCCTTCTTTCGTATAGAAAGAGTACTGGATCTTGCCATTCTCTCATTACACACATATTATGCTCATCAGACCGGCGAATACAAAGAAACCAGTCGTTCAGGATAAATAGGTTGATCTATATTAAGTTACGTCGAAAACCTATCTGTTGCCTATAAGCTAAGATATGCTTGACTGAAGACGCCTGCCCTTCAGAAACGACCGGGAGTTTCTCGTTACATTTTTCAGAAGCAAAAGATCCTTCGTTAGAACTGCAATCCAACCACCGCACACATTGAATAGAATACCTGGAATGGGAAACACACAAGCCGGTAGTGTTGACTTATTAATTAACAAAATCGATCTAAGTTTTACGAAATAAAAGCAAGGAAGCATGAGAAGGTTTTGTCCAAAACGCGCGTAGCGCATATGATAACGTACGTTTTTGCTAACCGAGGTATACAGCTTGCCAATCCTCACTGTTCAAACAGAAGAGAAGGCTTTTGCGTCACTTTCTTTCAAATATCAAATCAGTCAAACATATTTTTGTTTGCCTTGGTTCATGCTATTTATCTTACATGTTCACGATGCTATCGCCTCTCACCTGCCTAGATGTATCCAGCGGTCACCGAAACAAGCCAGCACGGGTTGGTTTTCGGAACAACCTGCTGTACTTATTCCTGGTCGCTCGGGAAATCCATCATTAGATTTTTACGAGAACAGTGCCATAGAAAACAAAAAGTGAGTTTAAACAAATATTTGTCAAACGACGGAAGAAGGAAAGGCAGCTACGGAAAATTTTTTGAAAACACGTCCGACCTAGTAATGGCTGAAATTTTGACATTTCAAACTTTTGGTTTGGCAAAAGTACGTACGGCAGCTAAGAATGAACTATAGTTTTCTGTTCGATTGATACGCCATCATCGTGCTTCATAGATAATGCACAACATAACTTTTGCTGGCACGCTGTCGCAGTCAAATGTTTGAGACATAATGTCACTATTGTTTCGTGTACGCATTCATTCCATCACATTCAGTAAAAACAAAAACACTAACTGCTTCGATCGGAACCTGGTATGATTGACTGGCAACAAATGTTAAATTAATTTTAGACTTCGAACCTTTCTTATCTGTTAATCCAAGGTGTGTGTTCTCGTAACCCCAATGATCAAGTGCAAAATCTAATTCGCTAATACATGTTTGTATTTGAATGATCGGTTGAATTTTCATTTCATTTGTTGTTGTTATCTGCTAAGTTGTATCGCAATGGAAGATCAGTTAGTTTTATTGCTTGCTATGAGTTTACTGAAAATGATTAACTAAGGTAATGCAATTTTGCGTGGTATATATCAAGATGTCCGTTCAACAGAATTCCGTATCTATATATAAGTTCGCCAAACAATTGCATATATAATTGTTTTTGAAAACATCACTTACATTTACTATCCCGTTTCGCGTTTATCTGCATCAATGCGAAAACTTCTCAGATTTAAGAACAACCATTCTCACAACCAACCTATTGTAGCTGTTGCAATTGGAAAAATACGTAGAAAAATACTTTTTACATAAAATTGGACCAAACGCATTACATCGCTCCAGGACATTGCCAAGAATTTTTGTAAAAAAAAAATATGGAACAAATGACATTTGCGTGTTTAAATGCCGACAAATGTCTTTTAAACTTGAGTGGCTTGGAGCCCCCAATTAATTTTTCTTAGAAACAACCACGAAAGGTTTCTTTCCCAAGCACATCATTGCAATATAAAAAGGAAAAGCCTCAAAGGAGCAAAACTGCCGGCTTTTGAAACTGATTTGTATCGAACATTAGTTTTCAATGTTACTGGAAACCATACAGTAGAAAGCCAACGGCTGTGATGTTTGCAGCATTTCAATACTTCAGGTTCCTTTACAAAACGCTCTATTGAGGTTGTCATGTAAGGCAATACACGCTTGAGAATCCCAGTCAAACTGAAAGATTCGCTCTCGCCAGAAGCGCATTTTTTTGTGAATGTAAACAGATTTTTTAGTGTCACGGTCAACCTCAACACATCTACTGTGCACCAAAATATCGCATTTCGTGAACAAGTTCATGATGCAAAGCCATTAATAAAACTTTCAAACTGCAGCACCAATGAATCTGGTGTGTCTTTTTTGTATAAAACCGTTTGTTATTTGTCGCCGAATACAGATGCCACCACCTAGAGTACTGGTTTTGGATAGTAAAACTTAGTCATTTGATTGCAATTTGTTCGGTATAGCTTTTTCAACACGTACGTTATTCTGATTGCATTGATCAAAATGTGCTGAAATAAATTGCTTGAAAAATAAACAGGAAAAATCAAAAAGTAAAATTTGTTTTCATATTCTTGATATTAACGATTCGATGTTGCCCCAAGAAAGCGCGTTGGTTTGTTCTTCAACCAATATTTATATTTTTTTGAGTAATAATTATAGAACTTGTTAGTTAACTGGTAACTCGTAAGCTTTGCTTTATGTGTGTCAGCACAGTGCATTTAACACATAACTAGAAAAAACAGGATTTGAAGTTGAAATTGTATTGCGCTTTATTGTGGCCATCGTGATCACCAGGATCCAGTGATGGAACCAGCACAAAATGTTTTGGGGGCAAAAATTTGGGGGGACAAAATATTTGATTTTAGGCAGACAAAATATTTTGTTTGGGATACCGCCTCTCAAACCACTAAATGACTAGATATTCTAAAAATTTGGGGCCATGTTCCCTGGGCCACGTTTGGCTACGCGACAACCAGGGTCTGAGAAGCATAAACACGAAACTACTTGTTATCGCAACAGAAAAAGTCTTAACGCGCATTACTTTGCATATACAGATACCTCTCTACTTCCTGCTCAGTTTATTGCGATAGTCCGCTTTCAATGCCAAATGGTCTTTTCGCTGATGGTTTTAACATTTTGACGTAGGGAGACACCCTTACTTACAATTCAGGTTGAGTGATTTTTATATATTGCTTGGTATAGTCCTTTGTCTTGCACGGTTTACTTTGTTTTTTTTGCGCAGTGCAACCACATATATTTCTACATTTAGTGCTCATGAAAACCGCTGATATACTGAAAAAATGAGCGCTGAAAACACGTTTTCGAAATGCAAAACTATCCGGGTTTTCAACATTTGTCATGTATCTGTCACAAACGAGAATGGCAGGGTATTTATCATTCTCATTTCTGGCAGACATCTCATCATAACGAGAATAGCAAAGAATTACGTGAATGAAAACGAAACGAAGTTCGCTTTAGAAAATACAGTGATGGTTTGACAGCGTTCGCAAACCGCACTCGTATGTCCTTTGTTGACGTCAAAACGAACGAATTGTTTGCGAACAATGGGCTGCTGTTGAAAGAAATGAAGACGTATTCTCGAATTCACAGATTTATGGTGAAAACACACAAATTTGTCATTCCGCCACAAAAAAACACAACAGTGCTTTAACGCGGTGGTTCTTAACCTTTTCTCTACGAGGCCGCCTCAAGTAATTGTAATTTATTTAAAGCCCCCTGACATTGAATAAGTTGTAAGAACAAATGTATTTATTGGTAAATTTATGGGTCCAAGTTTAAGAGGGCGCAAGGTTTTGCGTCTTCTCTGGAAATGTATTAACACCCCTGGGGAGGCGTCCCTTTTGGTTAAGAACCACTGCTTTGACGTTTCTGAAGGAAAGCATAAGAATAAAATTTGCATCTCCAAGAAAAAGTAATCCGTTTAACGTTATACCTACATTACAGTGGGTACGGTGAGGTGCTTTTGAAATTAAATCTAAGATTGATTTAAGTTAATACGGTGAAAGAAGCGAGTTTCGTAGCAGAAGGAACAATCACTCCAGAGCAAAGTGGTTTACCACAAAATAACGGAACAGGTGAGGTAGATCTTAAATTGCAGATGTTTTAAGTTTATCGGAAAAAAATGTGTCGAATGTTTCACAAGCATTTTCAATTTTTTAACTTCCACCGGAGACAATCAAATTATGTAATTTTCTCAAACACACAACCAAATTCACAATTGTTTTGGGAAACTTTCTTTGCTCATGTTTACATGCAAAAACTTAAACTTTCTCCAGTTGATTTATTGCTAATACAAAACGTTTAAATGTGCTACTTGAAATTTTTCGGCAACTAAGTGAAACTGTTTGCAAACAGGTGTGAGCGCATTTAAAAACATGCAAGCGCGAATAGTGCAAGGGAGTTGGTTTGAGAATTACAGTACTAGAAAAACATTTCATTGCAAGCACATTCTGCTTAATTGCCATTGCCGCTTTCAGTTTGGGTTTGTTGATTTAAATCTAAGAAAATTAATTAGACCGACATCGCCATCTAACCAGCATGCACATCCTGTGAAGGTTGCTCGTTGCCGTAGTGCTGGGCAAGCCATTATCGTGAGAAGCAGATTTAATGCTTTTCATAAATGTTTTTCAACCTAGAAATGCCCTTCAATATTCTTCACTGTAGAAACTGGATTTATGTGATTTGTGAACGATTGTTTTTCTCAAAAAATCTACTGATTTCTTGTTTCAGATGTGCGCAGCAGAATAAATCATTCAGGGCTCACACTACGCAAGTTTTCGCTTAAACCGCTTTTTGAAAAACAACGTCTTTCAACTGCAAACGTAGATTTTACTTAATCTTTCAATAGCGAAAATGTCTTGAGTGGAAAAGGCAAAGAAACACGTGTTAGTCTCTTACAGCAAAAGCGTAGCCGGGTCAATCATATTAATCCGACAAAAGCTTAAGCAATAGATTCAAAAAAATATGTTAAATCATAATTTCTTCATCGCTTTTGTTCTGTAAGTGGGAATTTATGAAAGGAAGACTGTTTCAACCCCTGCTATGCCTTTTTTCTTTAGCGTTGCGCGCATCCGAGGAAACTCCTGAAACGAAGCGGATTCCCGGAAAGAAAAAGTATGGGAATGAGTAGGGATCCATGCAACAGCGCGGATCTCTTCGTAAACACGTTCAGCAATTTTTACGAGTGATTGTAAACACAATATGATCTATTAAAACGATTTTGGTTTAATCCGCGAAATGCGGAACGTTTTGCACAGCGCCGCTATTTTCGCAGCTTTAGTGGAAAGTTAGTGTTTTCAACAAAAAGAGTCCATTTTCGTGAATCGGGATTTTCTCGATTCTGTGAAGTAACAACACTGTTCAAGGAAAAACGAATTAAGTTGCTTCTGTTCCCATATCACACTAAGGTTAAAAGTTTTTTACCTCTCCAAGACTCACAGCGGCTCTTCGAAACTTTGCTGCTTGCGTGACAAGCATGTAGAAACAAACAACCCATTTTTGTCAAACAAAAGAAAGCGCACACACATTGCCACTAGAAAAACTTGACTCACCTGCGGTTTGCGATAGGAATATCTTACTGCAGACAATCCCAGAAACTAACCAAACAGACCAGCGTACATCAGGTTTTATCGGATTTTTGTCCTCGAAGTTCTTTTTCTCTTGTTGCGTAACTTTCGCTGTTTTTTCACCACGCGCACTCGCCACCAGAGGCGCTAAGCAACCTTTCCATTATCCGCAAATCCTGCGAAGGCGGAAAATTTTTTCTGGTTCTCGCATGCTATTGGGCCGGATCGTAACGGAACCCTTTATTCGTTTTTTTTTAATTAATGTTTTTCTTGACCACATAGCCTCATCATGCCATTGCTTGACTGATCAACTTTTCTCACTGACAGAGACATAAAGGTACGGTACAGCGATGCACCTGGCGCATACATGCTGTGTATACCTAGCGCATACATGCATTATACGCGATAATAACTGTACCGTGAATGCTATGTTCGATCGCTGATAAACACGTGGGCATTGCTTCTTCGTGGCTCTGCTATTATACACCGGATAATGACGGACTAAACTATGTGAAGGGGTCACTTTTTCCAACAACATCCTTTACTTGGATGAGGACGCCGAATCGCCTGGATGCGTGTATACAATAAAGCTTGATCGCCATCTCAGAGATTCGCTTCAAATCTATAGGCAGACTGTTTCCATAAAAATTAAAATGCCATCGATGTTACCATGCAATAAAGCAAGCTTCAATAATAAGAAACGTTCTGTGCATGATGTTGTTATAGTTTTTATCCAGTAAATATAACCTTGTCTTGTGCGTTTAAAGCAACTATCACATTACCGACTCTTTTCCAATGCTGACATAGAGGCTGCTTCCGTGAGATCCACATAGCTTAAAAATATTAACATTAGAAATTTTTGAATTGAGCAACGATTTGGTGGTTTGCAAGCAGTGAATGAAGACGTTATTTGGCCAAAGATCACCAACACAAGTTTTCAGAGGACAGAATGTTTGAACAGAAAATGTCCAAAATAAATGGTTGTTCAAACAATAGGTTTGCCTTTGTATTTTTCTTTGGGAAAGCTTAATGTGGATCTGTTTACAAAGCTCTCCCACAGAACATGTTTAGACCAATTGACAGCGGGAAGTTGCACTAAAGACTTTGCGAAGTCGCATATTTTTCCATAAAAAGAAGTTGCCATCAATTTGCAATAATTGCATTTTTTATAAAATTGCACAAATTTGCAAAAATTGCTTATTTTTTGGGAAAACAGCATTTTTCACATTTGTTGCTGAAGAACGACAAGTCAATGCTGAATTTCGATTTTTAAACTGGTTCTGAACATGCCAACCTTTTTTTAAATTTGTTCAATGATATTGAAAACACCATTAGTAAAGATCCATGTCATGCCATCCAACGACTATATGGAACATGCTCTTTTTTTATGCGCCCAGTGCATTTCAATTTTCAAATTATTTTCAAAAACATTTCGTGTCAAGATGATTTTGTATTTGAATAAAGTGTTGACGCAGCCTATATCTATGCAAACTTCTTTGATCCTACGTCTATGGAGCACACATCATTATCTGATGCTATTGAAGCCTTTACGCATGTACTTTTGAGAGTGATGCCATCTATCCGTAACTAATCGTACAAGCGTGCTCGGTATATTTTACGTAATTAAGCGTTTGCACTTTTATAGAACAAGACATTCTTTTCATCTAAGACCAGAATTTGACGATCATTTCTCAAATCATCGCAATGTTCCTGCAAATGATGGAACGAAGCACAAAGCGACTCATGCTATCAGTTCTTTGGTGTAATTTAAGCTTGTTCCGCATGTTAAAGATTTGGTTGGGACAAGGGAGTAATTGCAGCAGAACTCTTACCAGTCACTGGACATATTACAACGAAAACAAATTCTTTTGTTTTGCACGAATGGACTCAATAGACAATTTTGATTCTCTACCAAAGATTAAGTCATCCTCGTCCAGCGTGACTCACGCCATTGATTGACAGTCACTTTCAAGCTCGAGACTCATTGTAGTTTTTGGACGGAACCAGTGACGAAAACAACGGGTTACGACGACAAGCATCTTATCTATGAAAAACAAAAGCGTCCTCGTTCAAACTCGGAGGCCTAACTTTAGCGCGCAAGACAATGACCTGGATGCTACCGGGCATGGCGTTGCCTTTTCATGGTCTTCTTTCTTTGCAGGCTGTTTGTGCAGTGCAGCCGAGCGCGACCACCAAAGCACAGATAAGCTTCAATTTGTAGTGAGAATGACATTTTACCGGAGAAGCACAGATGCGACATAAATGCCTTTCCGTTCTTGGTCAGCGCGTTGTCATTAGCTATACGTTCTGACTGAGAGTCCCAAGTCAGTTTGAAATTACTAATAAAAGATATTGAATCAGCAGCAAATGAAAAAAAGCAAAAGCGACGCCATCCAACTTGACAGTTCAGTTAAAAAAACACTTGCTTTGAAATGCTACACATAAACCAATAAGTCTCTTCTTTATTTTCATTCTTTTTTACAGACTTGCCGCATATTTTCAAACATCAAACTCCCGTCATATGTTAACTCTGGTTGATATTTTCACATGTGACACTACATTTTGCTAGACACGTGACATTGAAATTGTTTTTTTTTGGAAAAAAGTTATTAAATTTTTAGCTGTATATTTAAAGGCTGTTCTGTGTTTAGATTCATGACGAAAAAACATGTACATATTAAGATGCAACATTCATCGAGCTAATGATACTGATTAGGGCAGGGGTGTCAAACTCGTTTCAGTACAAGGGCCACTTCAGGCAAATTTAATCTCAAGCGGGCCGGACCAATGTAATCTATGTAAAACACCCTGGTTATAAGTAATGACAACTTCCAACTCTTTTCATAACTGTAATGCAAAACGTTCAAGCTTATCTGAAAATGATTATTAGCACATTTAAGGAGCAGCCTTTACGAAACACCCGATATTCTTTCAGCACTGAAACCTGCTGTGAACGCACCAAAAAGAGGGTAAACTATATCATTCACCTCCGTAAAAAAGTAGTAAATGGACCAAATGTCTTGGAAAACTCTGCATATTCTTTGTCAACTTTTCTCTTTTTCGATGAAGACATTTTGGGTAACGAGGCCGCCACGGAATTGAGAATAAAAGCTAAACTGAGCAATTTAAGGCAAAAACCCAAGTCTGAGCATGGAGTAGTTCTACATCTAACAATACGTCCTTATAACGCCACAATGCAATTTCCTTGGCTCTAATTGCATTTTCACGAAAAACTACAAAGATGTCCTCGGAGTTTTTCACTCCATACATATATGAAACAGGAAGTTGCTTGCTTGAGTGGGTGGTTTTAGTCAACATTTCTGTGTGTTTTTTAACACTAGAACTCCGGCGATGTCGATTTCGACATTTTTTAAATTCAATGCGCTGTTTTCTGCAGCTACTGCTTTTTACCGATTCTCAAATTTTAACCAGTCGAAAAGATTTCTGTGCAGTTTATTTCTCGGTCAATAATTGGAATAGAAGCTTTGCGTAGCANATTTTAGTTGGAGTTGTACATAGAACTTCGAAGGTTTCGAAATCAACATCTCTGGAGATCAAGGTATATTGTTTTCCCGGATTTCTAATGTTGAACTTTATCAACAGTAGTTGAACTTTTGCATGTTCACACCTGCTTGAAAGTTCAAACCAGTGCGAACATGCAAAAAGAAAAATGCAGAAAACAGGAAATTTCCACGTGAGAAAAACAATAAAATATAAACAATTGCGTTAAGGTTTCAAGTGATTGAAATCTAGTCACCAGTTATCGAAGTACAACTGGATAAACTTCTCAAGCAAACAAAGAAGTTTTTACTTTACAAAATCAACCCGCGGGCCGCATTCAACATCGCAACGGGCCGGTTTTGGCCCGCGGGCCGTATGTTTGACATCCCTGGATTAGGGAAAAGGGATCGCGAAAATGGAAAAACGCTTAACAGAAAACCGTTAACCCAAAGCTTTTTGTCATACATTCTTTAAGGGACATCGTCAGAATGAAGTGGAGATACAACCGAAATGGATTATATACAGAAAAGAAGAGATCTCATTGGTTGAAGCAGTGGCCGATAAGAAAGGGATTAGGAGATAAGAAAAGGCGAGTTGTCATTGGTTGAAACTTCGTCGAAACGTCATTCGAACTTCCTCGAAACGTTGAAACAGTCAGCCAATGAAAAGTTTAAGAGATATTCAAGGAGAAAACGAATTCTTTTTGTTTACAGAGAAGAGGATTCAGAGATTTGATGAAAGTCGTTTCCAGGGCAGAGATATGAAATGGAGTGCGAGCTCGAGCGAGGACAGGGAATTTGTCCTTATTGTAATGGAAGGCACATTGGGCGTTGTCAAGAAGATGTTGACCACTGGTGGATTCATGAAACTGTCAGGGACTGGTGTCCTTACCAGGGCGGGGAAGGCTTTCAAGGGTGTGTGGAGTGGGAGGATTGGCAATCGACTTTGGAATTTGTTGTTTGATTCGCTCTACTAAGCGCTGAGACGTGCGATCAACGTACCGACTGCCACAGTGGCACAGAAATTGGTAAATTACGTTGTTTTGATGATGGGAAGGTAGCACGTCTTTCTTTGTTGCTGGGAAGAGCTGTCGGGTCGTAAAAACAACACGTGGTTCGACGCAAAGAAAACAGCGCTTCACGGCAGACGTGATCTGCTTTTTGAACCTCATCGAAACGTGTCCGATCCATGGAACGTGTAAGTAGACTGGGCATTTTTTCACTGTGTGGCCTGGGTTCGAGTTAAGTTGTTGAAGTTTTCGTTTGGTACTGGAGTAGATTGAATGTTCCGGATAGCCGTTTTCCATCAGAATTGAGCGGATTTTGTCAAGCTCTGGGTCAAGTTTGCATTTTGAACAAGTCATAAAAGCTCTATGTACCAAAGAGCCGATTAAATTGATTTTCCGTTCGTGGGGGCTAAAGGAATTCCAACGTAGATACTAGCCAGAGTGAAAGAAGTCAGAAACTTTATCTTTTCTCCCTCCTCTGCTTTCCTCTCTTCCTTGGACGTTCCCAGCCTCTTCAGCAACGTTCCGCTTGCCGAAACCATACAAATCTGCGCCGACGCCCTGTAAAATAACAACCTCTTGCCGAAGCCATCTTTTCCACGTGACATCTTCGTCGAATCAATGCAGCTGGCCATTTCCTCTATGGAATTCAGCTTCAACAACAACAAGTATCGACAAATTGATGGCGTTACCATGGGCTCACAGCTAGGCCCGGCATTAGCAAGCAGTTTCGTCGGCCACCAAGAAGAGAAACTCTTCAACGTCGTCAATAGACCGTTAGCGTACTTCCGGTACGTTGATGACACGTTCGCCGTATTCAACAATGAATATGATTGCAATGCGTTTCTTTCCACCTCAACTCCCTTGACCCCTTGTTACGTCCAAGCAATCCCTCCGGCCGAGTTTCGCGCATTCCTCACGCGTTGATAAGTGCAGCGCCTGCGAGCCGAAGAAAGCTGTTCGTGGCAGCTCGCCGCGTGGTCCTTTGCTTTCGAAATGTGATGCGCGTTGTCGTGCAGTCAAATTTCTTTTGGCTTCTAATATTGCATTGTTTCTGATCGGATTTGTTTTCGCCACGAGTTTATTCGTAACTGCTTGGTTCTGGTACGGACATTTTTCTAAAAGCTTGTTTTCCTTAAATCTGTGACCTGTTGTATATCGACTGTCCGTGCTTTATCGACATCTATCCGTGAACGTATCGCCGCGAGGTAATACAACAGCTTTCTGGGACTGGTCGCAAGTTTTCGGAGACAGGACTTTTTGAGTACCAGGCTTAT
>JGI24158J21664_10011441_pt1 | contig 11808 bp, 3 predicted proteins | sample Ectturendosymbi3_FD_21664 | JGI IMG/M metagenome (IMG submission 21664)
ACAGAACAGAATTTTCCGGCCTCTTTTTTTATTTCAATCATTTCCTTTGTATCGCTTTTCAGTGTTTGGAAAAATGTCATGATAATGCTTCTGACATTTTGCACCGTTTGTGGTAGCTTGTATCCTCTTGCTAAAAATGCTTGTCTCAGTTGCTTACTAATAGCTATGGTGTTGAAAGAAATTCTGTCCACAGCTGCTAGCTCTGCAACAACCCTTTCCAGCGACTCTTTGGTTGGCTTAAAATAGTTTTCAATCGTGCTAGTACCTGCGGAACATTTGCTTGTGTTTTCCAAAGAAACTTGCTGTTTTGCTTTCTTTGTGTCAAGAACAATCTTATGTTTTAAACCAAGGTGGTTTCTCATTGCTCTTGTAGATCCACCTTTACAAGAAATCGTGTTTTCAGGGGTTTCACATTTTGCCCTCTCACCATTTCTTGATCGTAGAAAGTAGCCCCAGACTGGATTATCACTTTTGAAACGTTTAAATTCCTTCTTTTAAATTTAGTCACTTCAAACTAGGTTGTACTCAAAGCTTTCCAACTGAAATCTTTTTACAGCCAAGCCCTGACACTTCACAGACTTTACCTTGCCATGAGAATGCAGTCTTCTATTAAAATAATCATTCGTTATGCTTTCTTTGTGACGTGATAGACTGATAGTAAATTTCACTTGTGCATTTTACGAGTACTGTAGTTGAAAATATAAGACAATAGAAGTGTGAAGTGTAAACAGTGGTTTAATTGCGCTCAGCGGGAGTCAGCCTCCACGTAACAAAGAATGTTCAAACTTACTAAAAAGTGTAAAACGCATTAGCAACGATACTCTGTTATCCGGTTAACTGGCAGAATTATATCCGGATATCCGATAGAAAAAAAACGCCGGTTAATCGGTTCACCGTTATCCGGATAATCCAACCCTAGTTGCAATGTACAACAAGAATTTGCAACTTCACGGCGAAGATTTGCCTCTTTTGCACTCCAGTATCTCGTATTGGCTAACCAAGCACTAGCGTGGTATACTGCAACAATGCAACTGTTTTCACATTGAATGTGAATCGATGCTAATATGGCAGAATCGATTCTAGTTGATCCATGTGAATGCAGTGATAGTTAAAAGTCTTTATTGCAACGTTTTCAAGAAATCAAATTACTTGTGTGATGCCATAAAGCAGTGGTGCTCAAACCGTGGCCCGTGGGCCACATGTGGCCCACAAGGCCCTCTGGAGTGGCTCGTGAAGCAATTTTCATTAGAAAGAAAACTTAACACTTTAATCATGTAAGAGAATATTTAAAAAAAATTTATCGAGGTTATTAATTCTTGTGGCCCACGAAGGGTTTCTGAAAGACAAATATGACCCACGAGCCAAAAAGTTTGAGCACCACTGCCACAAAGGGAAAATCTCGACAGCTTTCCGGGAAATTCACATTTTTTCAATGTCGTCATGACTTATGACATATATCCACCTATTGCACAACTAATATTGGTATCATGATATTAGCACCATAATTTAGCTTTATAGAATTGTGGGCCTTGTAATTAAACTGAAGCCAATATGTCAGATCCTGGAGGTAAGCATTGCTTTGTTTGCCTCAAAAGCCTAGTATAATGTTTTGCAATGAGGGTGCTCTTCAGAAGTACAAATCTGAGCTTTGTTCTAATGCAGTGGTTCCCAAACTGGGGGTAAAATTTCCCTGGGGGTAATATGTGATTCCTCGAAGGGTATCGCAGAACCAAACCACATTGTTGTTCTGTATTATGAGCGATAACTGGAAAATAAATTTTAGACATAAAATGCAAAAATTTGTTGCTGGTGGGTATAAGACATAATCACTACCTTGAACGGTTCGAACAAGTTTGGGAACCACTGTTCTAATGCATTGCAGGTTATGACAGATGCATAATGGCTCCCTGCATGTTATTTATTGCACAACAAGCACTAAACTCTTGTTTTGATTAAGTGAACAGTATTATTTAGAGTCTTGGTAGATAGTTGGATTGCTATTTTTTGTGCACAATTGGTTGATTTTCAAAGATTTTTGCTTTTGGAGTTAGCTTTACATAAGTTTAATCAATCTTGTTGGTTAATACGTCTCCCTATGGATGGAAAACCAAAGCAAACACCTGCACTAATGCAAGCTGGAATTTCACTATCTCGTGATCAATATTCAGACAACAAGAAGCGATTTACTGTAAGTTGGATTGTGAAATTGAAACAAATGCATTTGATTAGCCATGTCTCCATCTCAATGTATTGACATCTTGTTGCCTCAACTCAAGTCACACTATACTCCTGCATTGGTGTGTATGCAGTCAATAAAGTTGAGTTGTTTGATGGAAGCGAAAACCTGATCAGGTTTTTGTGTTGATATTCAGATTTCCAAACTAGGTTTCTTGAGATTGCATTTTTTGTTTTTGAAATTTTTCCTTAATTATGCTATTAGTAAAGATGCACTTAAGTGCGGAGCACATTATCTAGATTGTATTGGAATATGATGATAGGACTAGCGACGTGTAGTGTTGCATGAAATTGATTTCCTATTAAAAATTTGCGATTGATTCCTTGCTTCTAAGTTACTTGAATACAGATGTGCAAGTTTGAATCATCCCAAAAAGAGGAAAGCAGAGCCCAGTCCTCAGATTCTTTGAAAGCCTAAGGAAAACCTAGAACTTTTATTTGTCAAATTATCTATGATCACTCGAGTATGTTTTTAAACATTGTTTATATTTGGTTAGTTTTTTCAATGTGTGTTTAATTAATGGAAAAATTCTGAAAGCATGAAATATTGTTGAAGTATCTTGTTTGCAAACTTCAGTGATTTCTAAGGCAATTGCATCCACGAAGCATCCTAACACCTTTGCAACTGGGTAGATTTAACTGTAAATCTAGTGTTTTTGCGCCACTTTGCAATTCCATAACTTGCCATATGATTGTTCCAAAAAGCTGTTCAAACCCTTAAAAGACTTGGCGAGTCTTCTAGTAGGCAATAAAAAAAATTGGGGGTGTTGGGATTTTTATGGGTGATTTCATCAGTGGGGTAAGTTTAAGCCTTTTTGACCAATGTTATTGGGTCCTGGGTCTTAACCGCAAGAGGCAAGTGTTTCTCTCAAGTTTTTAGTGGTAAGTAGGCCAAAATCCAAATCTTTTGAGCCTTCGATCAGCTTTCTAAGGTTTCTGGTTTAAAAGTTAACAGCCAAAAAAACAAATTTGGGTGAAAATTACCCAAAAAGTTTTATTCACCAAAATTTGAGTTATTTCACCCTAAAACTCTGAAAACAAAAAAATTTATGAATAAAAAATTTCCGTGAGTATTGAATTTTTGTATTGCTTTTAGTCCATAACTTTTGAACCAGAAATGTTAGAAAGCCAATCAAAGGCTCAAAAGACCCAGATTCTAGCCTAGTTTCTAAAAAAACTTGAGTCAAAAAGTTCCATAGACTAGCAGTTGTGCCCAAGGTTAGGTAACCTGAGCCAAAATAGCCCAAAACATACTCTACTTATGACGTCACCCGCAAAAAAACTAAAATCCAAAACTTCCAAATTTTTGTAATGCAGTCTAGAAGAGTTGTTGTATCTTGAGTGTTTGAATAGCTCTCAAGCATAATCAGTGGGCGAGTTATGGTGCTGCGAAGTGATGGCTTGCAACACCTTGAGAACTGGTGTATGAAATATTCGTACTTTGAAATCAGCCGGAAACCAGCAGTTTTTGGTTGCCTTACCAACTCCTATGCCGATTGCGCTAGAGAGCTGTTCAAACCCTCAAAAGATTTGGCGAGTCTTCTAGTCTGCAATGATAAAAAATTATTGGTTGGGGGTTTCGGATGTTTTGTGAGTTGTGGATTTTTTGTGAGTGACATCACAAGCGAAGTAGTTTTTGGGCCATTTTGGCTCATGTTACCTGGCCTAGGGTCCAACCACTAGGCTGAATTATTTCGCTGAAGTGCTCAATGGAAACTAGGCTCAAGTCCAAGTCGTTTGAGCCTTTGATCGACTTTCTGGCATTTCTGGTTCAGAAGTTATGATTTAAAATAAACAAATTAATTCATTATTTAATTATAGGATTAACCAAATATTTTGTTTCCTTTAGATCATAACTTTTGGACCCGAAACCCCAGCAGGTCATCCAAAGTATCAAGAGACTCGGATTGTAGCGTAGTTTCCATTAAAAACTTCAGCGAAATATTACTAACAGTTAGGGCCCAGGCCAAGAGAAGTGGGCCAAGGTGGCCAAAAAAGAAATATTTTCATTTCAAACTACAAGACTTGCAGAGTCTTTTGAGCATTTGAACATCTCTCTAGTGCTTTTGGCGCTGGAGTTACGCTCCCGCAAAGCCACATGCCATCCGGTTGTTTTGGCGTGAAACGCTTGAAACATGCTAGACGTGAAAGAGTTAAGTGGCTCATGCGGGTCATTAAAGTAAAAACAGCCCGGTGCCGAAAGTGAGTAAGACTTCAAAACAAGCCACTTAAAAACCATATCTTTGCAACACCATAACTAACCCGCTGATTGAGCTATATATGTGTACAAATGTTCTTATACCTTTGTTTCCAAAAATTCAAAATCTTGTATCTTGGCTATTGGTAAAGATATTTCAAAATGTTTTTTGCTATCATCATAATTTTTCAGTCTCTATCACTTATGTGAGAATTACCAAAATCCATCACTAGTGGTTACAAAATTTTTAAAAATCTCATGATTATAAATGGATTGACCCATACTTGTGTCATTATTTTTACATTATTAAGTTGTTTTATACTTTATGAGCATTTTCTATTGTTATACAGTCAGGCATTACTGAATGTTATTTTTCCACTAATCTACGAAGTTCACTAAAACTGAAAGCTTGTATTGTAAAGTAACTATACAGAACCATGAAGGGTCCAATGTACCACCGCCCCTCATCTGAGTGCCAGTTCAGATAAAACTGCAGTCCACTTGATTGGGTGACGACTGATCTTGTCCACTGATCACAGTTTGCATGCACCAACAATTTTCCTTCATGAATCAGTTGATCCAATGTTGAACCCAACCAATGATAATTTTGCTGAGTAATGGTCAACATTTTTGGATGATATTTGGGTGAAAATTCAGCTGCCACATAGTTTGGAGTGCTAGCCTTTAGATGATCATTGTTGTTATGCTGATAATAGTCTTAAGACACGTTCTGCAGTTACTTTAGACTGAAGAAATTGATAGTGTGCACAGAGTGGTGATACGCTTTACTGAAGAGCATTTCTACTGGGATGTTAGGTCTACATCAGACTGATCAGCATGATAAGTTGTATTTGAATGCAATACTGAAAGTGTTTAAGAAGATTTCAATGGTGTTTAATGCATAACAAAAACACCAAGCTGTACATGAGTTTACAAGGATTTCGATTTGTACACCAAAAATCAGACTTGGGCACTGCAGACCTATATGTATGGCTCCTTTTCAAAATGGTGCATGGGGATTCCCAGTGCACCCCATTGGGGAAGCTATACTTGGTGGCAGTGATGGAGTCTCGAGACTAGACTCGTCTTGAGACTTGTCTCGAGACTCATTTTTGCGAGTCTCGGTCTTGAAGGTTTCAGGTCTTGTCTTGGTCTCAAAGGTTTCAGGTCTTGAGACTTTGAATAATGCAAAAAAATGGTTTATTAAAATTTCTATAATTCAATGATTTTTGTTTGTTGTATTTACAGGTAAGAAACAACCAAAACATGTTGGAATATGCTAGAAATTTGAAAAAATTCAAGTCAGAAGTGATAACAACATTAAAAAAAAATTTTTGACAAATTCACAAATTTTGAAGTCTCGGTCTGAGAATTTTTAATGAAGTCTCGATCTCGTCTCGGAATTTTAGCCAGGTTACGGTCTCAACTACATCACTGCTTGGTGATGGTGCACAACGAAGAAGTTAACAACCAAAACAGAAACACCCTTTTGTATTTATGTAGCAGTTGTAACAATAAACTAGGCTAGTCTCAGAATGCACATACTTATTTGCTGCCAAAAAACAGTGCTGTCTTTACAAACCTGATTATATGCGCTTTTCAACAGTTATTATACAGTAGTTTTCAAACAAAAATGACTGCAAATTGTAAATATTCTCCCAATTTTATTGCATCTGAAAAAGAACTGTTCCTTACTATTTTTGTTCCTTACTATATATATAACTACTGTACTATTATGTGATAAGCAAACAGCTTGAAAGGATAGAACTGATGTTTTTAATTCTCAATCTACTCATGTGGCCCTCTAAGTGATGATCATTTAAAGTCAATGTAGAAAAGTATGAAGGCCAGAATCAAAAAGCTGTGCTATCAACAGATGAGAATGATGCAGAACTGGTTGTGGTTCTTGTAAAATGTTTATTGATAAAAACTTGAAAAATGTGGAGGTGCTTGGAGTCAGAGCCAGAAATGGCTCCACAGTTCTTCCTAAAAGTAAGTAATTATTTACAAAACAATGTTGTAACTTTTTCTGCTAAAATTTATGTGAGAAACATATTATCATAAAATGTGTAAAAAATAAATGCACAAAACAAACTGTTTCATGCAATAGGCAAGTGAGGAAGTAGCAAAGTTTTTCAAACGGGCACTCAGCAGCACCATGAAGAATGCTTTCATGGCAAACACTCCAAGTGAATTCCTAAAAAGTTGCATAAACCACAGCATTCTACAGAAATATATGAAGTATAAAAGATTACAGTAACTTCAGATAAAGTTACAAAGATAAGCAGTTGTTAGTTGCAGGGCAAATCATGAACAAATGACAAACAATCAAAATTATCACCACCAAGCATTTGGCAGTAATGACTCAAGTTCATTCCTGCTGAAGTTTCCTTTTGGTAGCTAGTAATGTCAATTGTACAATTTTTATTTAATGTTGTTCTTTCAGATATGCCAGCTGTCTGTAGCACTTCAACTTTGAGATCATTAACTGTTTTTGATATTGGTCTTTTTTTTTCACTTCTATCAGAATCAGGTGAAATTTTTGTTTTGGAATAAACTTGTTCAGATTTTTTTCTAGGAGATTACAATCAGTAGCAACATTGACTTGCCAAGTTGTTCTGTTAGCCTCACTGAGTTCTTTGTCAAAAGCACTGTTGGCATCAGGAGAATCAAGGTTTTGTATGGCAATCAGATCGACAAATGAAATAGAGCGTGCATTTCCATCCACAGTAGCCCCTGAGAAGCAAATTGATTCATTTTTTGGAACTACACTCACTGAAAAACCAAAACCTGAAATGTGAAAACTAACTTTTATGCATAAAAATTGCCCACCATTTCGTGAGCTTACTTGGTCATCAGCAACATTGTCCAGTGGTGCATTATCATCTAATGCAGGGGTCACCAAACTTTTTGAAACTGCGAGCTACTTCTTGTGTGCTGATTAACACGAAGGACTACTAGTTTGATATAGACTTCTGAACTAAAAGTTTTGCTCATTTTACTTTCAATTATTGTGGTATAGGTATTTGTTAACACTTTGAGAGCTGGTGTACGATATATTCGTACCTAGATTTCTGCTTAAAAACAATAGTTCTCGGTTTCGGTTGCCTTACCAACACCATAGCTCCTCTGCCAATTACGCTAGAGAGTTGTTCAAGGGCTCAAACGGATCGGCCAGTCTTCTAGTCTGCACTTGAAAAAAATTTTTTTGTTGGGGGTTGTAGATTTTTTGTGAGTGTTGTCGTAAATGAAGTAGTTTTGGGGTCATTTTGGCTCATGTTGCCTGGCCTCGGGCCCAACCGCTAGGCCAAAGTATTTCACTGAAGTTTTCATTGGAAACTAGGCTCAAGTCCGAGTCTTTTGAGCCTTTGATTGACTTTCTAGCATTTCTGGTTCAAAAGTTATGATCTAAAACAGGGGTCTCCAAACCACAGCCCGCGAAGCCATTTTGTCAATGATGAAAAAATAATATACAGTACTTACGAAACATTTGCAGATTTGGTAGAATATAACATATCCTGCAACAATCACATTGCGTAAGGTGTCTGCTGTCCGGCCCTCGACATGTTCTGTGTTACCTTATGTCGCCCTCGCACAAAAAAGTTTGGAGATCCCTGATCTAAAATAAATTAATTAATTAATTATCTAATTAGCTAACTAGTCTAATATTTTTATTAGTTTAGATCATAACCTTGGAACCCTAAACCCCAGCAAGTCATCCAAGTATCAAAAGACTTGGATTGTAGCCTAGTTTCCAATAAAAACTTCAGCGAAATACTACCATCTAATGGTTGGTGCCCAGGGCCTGGTAAAGTGGGCCAAGGTGGCCTAAAAATCCTGCAGTTATGACGTCACTCACAAAAAATCCGCAACCCCCAAGAAAAAATTTTTTTCGAGTGCAGACTAGAAGACTTGCCACATCTTTTGACATTTCAACCAGGTCTGTAACCCGTACCAGAGCGGAGAAATTCCCACGCAAAGCCACATGTGTTTCGGTGTTTTTTTCTCAGAAATGCCCAAAAGCGGCCAGACGCCAAAGTGTTAATGTGAAGACATTGATCATGCTGATGTTATTTTTAGAACAGACCTGTGGGTGACCTACATGGTTCTTGTGGGTGACCTGGTGCCCGCGGCACCACATTGGTGAACCCTGATCTAATGAATTTTGAAGAGGATGTAATTGAGGTGCAATAAGACCTGAATGGGCAAGCGTAGTTTCATTCATCGTTTTACCTACACGTAATATTTAAAGTGAAGTTTGATTCTACCTTCCACATGCTCCATGTTTTTATCAATAAAGATTTTACAAGAACCACCACTAGTTTTGCATCATTGTTGTCGCTTGATAGCACATTGCTTTTTGGTTCAGGCCTTCATGTTTTTCCACATTGACTTTATCTGATCATCACTTCAGCAGACATGAGTAGATTGAGAATTAAAAACATCAGTTGTCTTATCACATACAGATATCAGATACACATGAGATTTAGCCTTAGTTTGTTTACATTCAGTCACTGAGTTGTATTGCTAAAAAACAGTAGGAACAGTTCTTTTCCAGATGCAATTAAGTTTTGAGAAAGCTTACAATTTGCAGTAATTTTTTTTAATACTGCTATCTAATATCTGTTGAGAAACTGATGATCAGGTTTGAAAGGACAACACTGTTTTAAGGCAGCATAGTAAGTGTGTGCATCCTGAGACTAGCCTAAGCCTAGTTTATTGTTACAACTGCTACATGAGAACAAAAGGGTGTTTCTATTTTGATTGTTCTATAATCTCTTAGTTGTGCACCACCACCAAGTTTAGCTTCCCTGAGCACTAGTTTGGAAAGAAAGCAGTACAGCTTGGTGTTTGATGAACAATCATAACCTAAATACGCTTGTTATGCATGAGCCACCATTAAAATTTTGTTTGAATTTTCTCATAATCTCATAACCATCTTTCAGTATTGCATTCACAAGCAATTTCTCATTGTTGATCAGTCTGATGGAGGCCTAGACCTAATATCCCAGTAGAAATACTCTTCAGTGAAACGCATCACCATTCTATGTGCACTACCAACTTCTTATTCAGTATCTGAAGACTAATATCTGCATTGAGAACAATGGTTAGGTGGAAGGCATGAGACATCGTGGGAGGGGCATGCGCCCTTGCTTGTAGATGTCTATGCCAGAGCCAAAGGTTGAAATTTTGGTTCTGGTTTCACAACCATGGTCCTGGGGTCAATTACAGTTACACCAACTACTCCAGGGGCTACTGAAGAACTGCCCAAGCTTTTTATGTGACACGAGGAACTACATTGTTTCTCTAGTCAGTAGGATACAGTTCACCTGCCCAGCCACATAATTGCACTGATGATAAACTTTTTTTCAAATCAAGAAGATATAAGTGAGACAAAAGCTTTTATTTTCACAGCTGTCCATTTTTGCACTGAAATAATTGCGCAATGCTGTCACTTTGCGCCGTTTCTGAATAGACTCTTTGTCTTGATACTGGCTTAAACCTACACTTTGTCTGGATTAGAATCATAGGTTCAACAGGTGCTCAAAATTAGCTGGTGAACTGCAAAATTGGTTGGTGCATATGAAAATCTCCTTGATCCTTTGTTGATTTGTAGCTGAACTTAGAACTCCATCTGATACACACTGGTGCATTCGACCCTAAAAGCTTTAGGTTTCCTGTAACCTAAGGTTGATGGTACCCAGGAAACGTTATATTAAGCTACTTTTGTGCATAATATCAAGATGAGCTATCAAGGTGAAAGAGTTTTATATGCCATTGCTAATGGTGTTGCAGTAACAATATCTTTGGTGCATTTTTGTCTTACATTTTCTTTGATGTTGGTAATATTCAGAGGAACATTAGGTTGACACTTGTACCATAGTAAGTCACCTGAAATATTTCAACAAGAAAAGCATGCACAGTATGAAATAATGTTTAACACCTTTGTTACATTTGCGTATGTACACGCTTGGTATGGGTTTTTACAGAACAAAAACCAGATTATGTACAAATGCACATCTGGCATCTATTGGATACCAGCTATAATTTTTTTGTGGAAGTTCATATACTTAGATACAAATATTATGAATAGGAATGGATTTAACAAATGAAGCACTTGTTTAACTTCTGTTGCAAAGTGTTTTAGGAAACTAGCGTAAATATGGTGAACTCTCAAATTGCTTGGTACTCTATGCATTTTCCTAGGAAAACCTCGGTGTCAAAAGTGCTAAGATGTGCCATATGTCTCCATCAATGCACGTTTGTTGAATTTGCGCTGTTGAAATGACAGATACTTACAACATCTCATTTTTAATGGTTTATGTTTTTCAGGTTTATAAAGTGCAGGTGCACATTGGAAAAGATACGTGGTTTGTTTTCAGAAGATATGCTGAGTTTGACAAGCTGTACAATTCTGTAAGAAGACTTATATGCAATTGTTCTAAGAATGAACTTCAAATATGTTTTAAAAATTGTTTAAATAATGATCTACTTTGTCATATAACATGAACTGTAAGTTTGAAGTACATCTCCTTTAGAAAACGTGGACTAGTAATTGAGGAACTGCATAGTTAGATGAAAGTTCAAGAAGCATATTTCAGGAGCTGTTGTATATACTGTAATAACATATTGCATGGTGCCACCCATTTACCTAGCCGTTTGCACAATGAATTTTGGATATTATATTGTTTGAATAAATTATGATGTTTTGGCAAATACGTTTTTATATAAAAATGTTCTAACCTTAATTGGTTTATGAAACATTTTAATGCTCCATAGTTCATCTTTATTTTTGCATGTGATAGCAATAGTTTATAAACATTGTGGTTGTCATCATTGATAAAGGCTAGGAAAATATTTTTTTGCAAATGAGGTTATCTTTAATCCTACACAAAAGATCATCTATTGTAATATTAGTCGGCACTCCCAAATACATCCTTTCACAGATTCTATTTTTACAAGCACACCTGGAGTAATTGTAAACAATTACACTTTTTTGAATAATTGTAATCAATTACATGGCCAATTTAATTGCAAGCAACAATTTCACTTTTGCGATTAAACTTGGATCTTATGCTACGGCACTGCACGATTAACCACACTTTTGGTGGCTGGATTTCTTCCCTTATAATCGGTTCTTATGGTTACGTCTCAATGTAGGTCACTGTCTATGAAAAGAGATCCTTTCTCAGCAAAGAATCAGACACATTAAGATTTTACAGAGTATATATTTCGCCTACAATGTAGGCTTAATGTGTCTGATGTGTCTGAAAAAAAATTTTTTGCTTGGGGGATGCGGGTTTTTTGTGAGTGACGTCATAAGTGGAGGACTTTTAGGCCACCTTGACCCACTTTGCCTGGCCCTGGGCGCCAAC
>JGI24158J21664_10011445_pt1 | contig 11807 bp, 6 predicted proteins | sample Ectturendosymbi3_FD_21664 | JGI IMG/M metagenome (IMG submission 21664)
AAATTATCGAAAAAGTTTCTTGACACATCTCATGCTGTTTTTTNATGTTAAGTGGNATATTTTCAATAAGTGCCATAAGCTGTAGCCTAATCTTTAGGTAGGCTTATCAACATTAAATTTTGGCGGTTAAAGTAAAGAACTCTGCAAAGANAACTTTGCTCAGTCTCAATACAACGGCTGTTTTTCTGCATGACGTAATGGTNTCGGAAAATGACGTTCTTGAACCGGGGTAGTGCATTTCGTGCGTTTTCGTGAGTAAGGTTGAGCTCAGATTGTCGGTTTGAACAGCAATGGAGTGAATCAGAGCCGGCCGATAGGGCACGTGAGTTTCGTAAAAGTCTCCATTGTTCAACGGTTCACTTAGCATTTGCAGTCATAGAAAAATTCATTTCAGCAAGAAAAGCTTAGAAAAGGTGTTGCTCTCGTTTGATGAATTTGGGGCAAGAACCTTAGTCTGATAACCTTACGCAAGGGTAAACGGTATGTTTAGATATGGTTGTGGTGAAGGCTTTTAGGGGTCGTTAACCAAAACAATTGGACAACTTGGCAATGGCTCTACTGAATAAAGTTGTTCAACTCACCGTCGAAGCTAAGAAGTTGTAATCACCGCTGAGCATTAAAATAAGGCCGATGTCCCACTTGGCATGGTTTGGTAATACAGTTTTCGAAATAGACGTCTGTTGCTCACCAGTCCTGTCGCCACGGGGGCTTAGCCCCCCAAACAAACCTCCAATTCTTGAAATATGAAGCACTATAAATCAGTGGATTTTTTGTCAAATTTTGGAATGTCAATCCCCCCCTGCACAAACGTGAAGCCCCCCAACTGAAGACCTTCTGGCGATGGTTCTGTTGGTAACATACAAAGGCAAGGAATAGCACTATGCACGTGTAATTGGAAGAGGTCCAAAACAACAGCTAGACCAAGAGCGCAGGTCACGATGAAGACTGCAAGCCAGGGCTTCTCAACCATAGTATTAAACCTGTTTATGATATTTTTTCAAAATGGGTCCCCGCACCTTTAGAGGGCTCCGTGCAAGTGCCGACAGAGTTAACGTTAGAAGCCTTTCAGTGGCGTGCAGAGGTCTGGTGATGCCCGGGGCGACTTCTTGATTGTATGCCCCCTAACCAAATTCTCGCATTGAGCAGTGGCGTATGGTGGTCATTGTTACTGCATATACACTGTTTGTGACGTCACAATATGACGTCATATTCAGCCTTGCAAACCAATGTTTTGGCGAAGTTTGTTGACAAAGCATGCATACTATTCTATACACGCTCTCCTTACTCGTTGTTGTCCAATGTGTTACTGTAATGAACATAAATTAACAGCGCTCCAANTTGTGAGGCCGGAGCAAAACACAGCACTCAANGCTAAGACAGAGAAGTTCATAACTGCAAAAATATCCGGCAACGCATTGAAACAGGGGAGTAGAACACCCTCAGTATTCCGTTAGCGAAGTTCACAACTGCAAAAACACAGTATAAGCAGGGACGTAGTTCTAGCAAAAAAGGTGTGAGAACGTATCCAAAAAATAGCCATTTTAAAATAGCTTCAAAGACATCTTAAAGCAAAACGTGAAAAAGGTGTGGGAACGCCGTTCCCATGCGTTCCCGTCCCACTACACCTCTGAGTATAAGGCTACGCATTATAACAGTGGAGTAAAACACACTCAACACCACGACAGGACAGTTCAAAACTGCGAAAACATCAGGCCGCTCAAATGTCTCGTCAAATAACAATCGAGCAGAGAATGTATGAGGCTGAGATGGCGGACACCGAGGTTGACAGTTTGAAACTTGCTGAACGACACAAGTATTGAGAATGCGCATGAAGTACGCAAGAAACATTTCGTTTTTTATTATGTGGCTGTTATGTGTAGGCCTACAACTACTGGGGGGCAGAACAGATATGGGCTTGTGTGANCCGTTATGNTCAATCCGCCTGAACTGCCAANGAATGACAAAGCNCGAAATATATNAGCGCACACCCAGGGTTGCCACATCAGACAAGGAAACGGAAAACTAGTGATGCATGCACGCATCAAAAAGTCAGCTNAATCAAGCAAGTTGAAATAGGACAGTTTTGAAATTTGGTTCAGAAAATCAATTAAACGTCCACAATTGCCTTTCAACAGGGACGCCGAAAAGACTGGCATGACGGGGCATTGCCCCCTGCCCTCACAAAAGAAAGGCAACGTGGGTAGTGGTGCCTTTTTCATAACAATATCATAGGTGATTTCATGGTTTATCGAGAACGTTTTGAAACAAAATTATTGTAGCTATTCGCGCAACCAGAAAATTCAAAATGATTTTCTACAAATTCGGCCATTATTTTTGAGTTAACATCGTTTCTGAAACAAAAACAAGCATAATGGTAACGACGTTTTGTTTTTTATACGCTTAAATTGCCCTCAACTTTTCTCCGGCGTCTCTGTCTTTCCATTCTTTTTTGTTACTTTCCCTTGATCGCACGATCTGGAATAAGTCACGTCACTGTCAGCTTGATTGGTTGTGGGCTGCACACCTAGAGCATAGCTCTCTGGTATTGAAGAATGTGAGGATTACTGGCGTTTGAAATACGCAAAAACTAGTACTGACCTAAAAACAAGTTTTGAAAAATCAAATCCATGCAGCAGGTGTTAGCAACCTTACAATAGGAAAAATCATCTAGGTACACAGCATTTTAACTTTGTAATTTCACTCTTTGGATGCCCCCTGGCTTGGATGCGCGGGGCCGTCGCCCCGTTCGCCCCCCCCCCTCCCTTTGCACGCCACTGAGCCTTTTATACATACTAAGAGGATTAAACCACTACTGAAACGTGAAGTGAACAATGAAACGTTCTTTACATCACTGAGATCATATTATCAGATTAGCCTGGGATATGTAGTATATATACTACTTTTTACTTAAAGATGGGGATAATGTACGAAGTTTTAACATACATAAATGTTTACATCTGTAAAGTAGCTGCGCCGCCATCACATTCCTTAATTTTTTCGTGTGATCCCCTGGAATGAGTAAACTATTAAAGAGTCATGCGGTGAGCTTACCGGAGATTAAAAACCAACAGGGAAGAAAAATTTACGAAACATGTCGGGTTCGTATATGCATATGTAAAGAAAGCAAAAAATAGAAAAATTAAAAATAAGAAAGGTGGTCATCGGCAGAAAAAGCAAGACTCATATTCGACAATGAAAAACAAGACCCATTTCAGTTTGTGAGTGTTTGATTGTGATTTTCAAGACGCTTAATTAATCCTTATGTCTTTAAATATGTGCGAAACACAATCTTCTTTTATTTTAAATTTTTGTAAACAAATTTGAGGGGTAGAAAGGGCGGCACTTTTATGATCGGCCCCGGGCGGCACTTCACCTTGCTACGCCACTGCCTGCAACATGAACAAGGCTTGACATGGAACGAAAATATATGAACGGTGATAAAGCCCAATGAAAAGAGATCGAGTTAACAAGTTAGTGAATTGGGACCGTGGGTGGCGGCAGGGGTGTAACGAGGTTAGATGGCGCCCGGGGCAAGAAACAAGTTTGGCGCTCCCATGTTCGAATCTAAGGTCTTTCGGAAGCAAATCTGCTGTTGAAGAAAGTATTGTGACATTATTAGGACTTTTCGGTGCCCCCCGCAGTGATTCGGCGCCCCCATAATGATTCGGCGCCCGAGAAATTGGGCCCCACTTGCCCCCCCTCTTTACGCCTCTGGGTGGTGGCACAGATATACATTACAACCAAGCTCGCGTTCTCCAATATAAATCATAATCGAAGACTCGGGCTACGACCGTGTAGCAAATTGTCTGTGAAGGATGGCAATTGCGTTACCGTGCAAAAATAAAAGTTTCACCAAATTACAAGAATTTTTCGATGGAGAGGCATGACATTTTTCCTACACGCATGCATGTAAAAGTAGTATTACACCATCTGGCAACACTGTTTGACAACACCAATGCGGTAGGCAAACCCGAGCGTGTTGACCAGATTGTGCACGGTATTCTGCCCAGGGGTGTACCAAGGGCGCCGAATCACTATGGATGCGCCAAATCACTGCGGGAGGCACCGATTGACTGTGGGGGGCGCCGAAAAGTCCCTACAATGTCACAAGTACCTTCTTCAATACAGTACATTTGCTTCTGAAAGACCTCAGATTCGAACACGGGGTCGTCAAAGTAGCTTCTTGCCCCGGGCGCCATCTAAGCTCGTTATGCCCCTGATTCTGCCGAACACTTACGAAATCCTGCCAGTTTCACTGCCAAATCACAAATAATGTATCACAAATAATATTGCCAATATTCTGCAAAACTTTTTCATTAAAGTTTAAACGATTTACTTTAACAATGGACCCAATCCTAATTGTGTTAGCCTACTCAAACCTATTTAGGCAAAATTGGAAATTTGAAATTGGGGGGCCAGGCCCCGCCAGAAAAAAAGTGGGGGACCTAGACCCATGCGGCCCCCGGTTCCGCCACCTATGCATTTGCTTCCGAAACACCTCAGGTTTGAACATGTGGGCGCCAAACTAGCTTCTTGCCCGGGACGCCATCTAACCTCGTTACGCCCCCCGCAGTAATCCAATACTCCTCTGCTTTGTCCATGTATATGGATGAGTTGAACAATTGCATAGTTAGGTCATAATTCTTTGAGCTAATCGAGCACGTTCACTGCATTTCTGTCACATAGCGGCAAGTTGTTTGCTAACGTGAACATCTATAGCTTTTTACACGCTGCATTATGGTTCAATCAGGTCCGTAGTTCCGTCAAGAAACTCATCCCCTCACCTTCATGTTGCAAACCTACGATGCAGACCTGCTGCGGACTTACGAACTACACTGGCAACAGCCCTGAAACTGGTTTCTCGTTTTCATTTTAGAGGCTTGTAAAATCTTGAGTCAGTTATAAGTTTTCCATATTGCATTCCTATTTTCATTGCTGCCTTTCCTTTCGAATTTGTCATCAGGCATTAAAGAAATAAACATGTAAAAAAACAGACCAATTTCGTACAGCCCAGCGGCAAGTCGAGAACTGTGTTAAGAGAAAGCGACTGCGTTTGTGATTACATAACGTAAGGCTGGGCAGTTCTCACGCGGCAAAGAAATAACGAAACAGTGGTACTATTACGAAACAATAGCATTTTTCTAGCTATTCCATAAGAGGTTGGGTGAAGTCCGGCACGTAAATCCTGACGTTTAACGAAGTGAAAAACATTATTTATTTTATATAGGTATACCATACGTCCCGTTTTAGCCGGGACAGTCCCGGTTTGGAGGGCTTTGTCCCGCCGTCCCGGTCAGTCAACCAAAATGTTCCGGTTAGGCATTCAGTCAGCCAGGATAGTCTCACACAGTGGCATAGCGAGGCAAAGTGCCGCCCGGGGCCGGCGAATAAAGTGCCGCCCTTTCCACCCCTCAAATTTGCTTGCAATAATTTAAAACAGCCATGTCCAACCCAAATGGCTTACTGAGCCAAAAAGTATGTCACTATCTTGACCAGGGCCGCATATTGAATGACATATTATTGAGGGCCGCACATCGCATCACTCGCTTTGACCTTAGCAAACTAAATTTAGCTTAAACAAATATACTGAAAGTGTTCGAATCCTAACTGCAATGGTCAGTAGCGTAGCCAGCCCAAAAATTTGGGGATGCAAAATATTGGGGGAACAAAATGTTTGATTTTAGGCGAATAACACTATTTTGTTAGGAATACCGCCTCTCAAAACACAAAATGAATTTGGGGTCAATGGCCCCGTTGGCCCCCCTTGGCTACCCCTATGGCAGTGGTAACAGACGTGATAAAGAAGCACTGAGAACCACCTGCATCAAAAATGTCAAATTCAAAATTAAGAAAACAAGGACAGGTTGTCAGTATGTAGGATACTTTTACCACAGCGAAAATCTAAACTGGGCCTCAGAAAATCCTCGACTGGGCATAGCTGATTTAAAATGTATAAAGATCAACGCTAACTCTGTCAACACTTGCACAGGGCCCTCTTAATGTCCGGGAACCATTTAGATAAAATAGGTGAAATAGGCCTACAACCGGTTCTTGTTGAGAAGCGCTGATTGCAACTTTCATCGCGATCTGTAAACTTGGTCTAGTTCAGGGGTGTGCAGAGGTCTTGTGATGCCGGGGCCCCGGGGCAACTGCTTGATTGTATGCCCCCTATCAAATGCTAATATTGAGGAATGTAAAAATACAAGCACAGCAAAACTACCTGTCCCAACCCTTGCCACATGCAAAAGCATTACGTCACAAAAGCTTCACCTCAAGTGAGAATAAAGAAGCGAAAAAATTGTCCGAGTCTCGTACCACGTCACGCAACAATAGCAAGACACTTGAACGTTGTGAAAATAATTTTGCATGGCACTTTTGACGACAAAAAGGGAAATACGTTTCTGATGCTGGAGCTCTGCTTACAAGAACATGGTGCATTTTGAACGGTATCGTATTTCCTTGGCGCCGAAGTGTATTAACAGCTCCGAACGATGTTCATTCTGACAAGTTTTTTGTATTATTTCGATCTTTTTTACAACAATTGAAAGCGAAGAATCTAATTATGATTGCATTATTACAAACTTTGCAATAGGCTTCTCTTGAATCAGCAGGACAGGCAGTAGTTAGCACCGAAAATATATCCTGCCAATGTAATCTTTTAACTTAACCCGCTCAATAAGCACGTGACAGCAGCAAACCATTTAAAGCTTTACCTAGCCATCTAATTGCGTATTATTACGACGTAATTATCTGCTTGAACCAGCTTCGTTGCGTCATAATAAAAATCCAAATGATTGAAGGCAGCTGGTTATGCTTCGTCCTAGTTTTGCCCAATTTAAAGCGTTTAGAAGAAGATAAATTATTTTTTATGAAGAAGATGTAAGGTTTTCATCTCCAAAAACTGTTGAAACATTTTTTTGCCAGGAATGCGTTACCAGCTAAACCTGCCAAACGGTTTTCAAAATTCTGCTAGAAAATCAGCTTACTGCTAGATTGAAAATTTTCCAGTTTACAGTGAAAAAATCCTACTAGGTTTGGCAGCAAATAAGCTAAAATGGCAACTTTACTGTCTCGCTTCAATAACGTCATTTTCCGACACCATTGCATTATGCAGAAAAGCAGGAGTTCTACTGAAACTGAGCAAAGCTAACTTTCCCGGGTTCTTCATTTCAACCGCCAAAATTTAATATTGATAAGCCCACCTAACGACCAGGCTGCAGCTCATGTCACTTATTGAAAATATCCCACTGAACATTAAAAAATAGCATGACGCATGCCAAGAAATATTTGTTGCCGCTGTCTAGTTGTCAGGTGATGTAATGATGTGCCGATGGAGTATTGCTAAGGATCGAACGACATGAGAAAAAAGATGAAGCTAGCTTTGACTATTCACCGTGATTTCATGCAGGGCCCTTTGTATTAGATTTTGAGTGGATGGGCACTATAAACCTCGAACTACGGTCATCTCTTTGTTTTGTTCAAAGGATTTTTGTTTGGGGTGAGGGAAGTGGTTTTGGATGCAAAGGAAGGTGGAAGGATTGGAGGAAAATTGTCCCCAAGTATGTTAAAAAAGCCCTGATTTCAAAACAAACATTGGGGCACTTTAACAAACTGGATTTGACCGATACTTCTGAGTAAACATTCAATCAATTTGCTCACTCCACAGCCACATTACCTATTTTTTAAGGCTAGCCTACCAGTCTAGGGTTTCTAAAAACAAAAACTGAAGAGTTAGAACTTTCAAAAATTTATTNACTATAAAAATAANAAAGAAGTGTTGGAACTATCAAAAATTAATTTTCAATCAACAAACTGCCGCCNCCCAGAAAGTTCTGCCCTGGGCCTGGAGCCTCCACGGCCCCTTCCTTGCTGCACCACTGATCTTACACTTGGTGCATCAGCTCCCATTGAGAGAATTTGTTATATCTTGAATAACGTGCGGTTTGATAACAGGGGCAATGTGAAAGCCCTTATCACCAGTAAAATTAACACTGACTTTTCTTCGTGTGATTTTTACAAGAACGAACAAGACTTCTTGAAGAAAGTTTTGTGTACCTCTACAGAAAAGTATGATTGGCCGAATATGTAAATTTACAAATGCTTAAATATTGTTGTATTTCTTAGTAAAATGCATTATTTTACTGTTTCTTGTTGCCTCAACTACAGCAATACAAAATGACTACATGCTCAGTAAGATATGAACCACATTTATCTGATAAAGCTCATTCTTCTAAGCGTCCCGGTTTTCAATCACAAAAATATGGTATGCCTACATATAGCGCAGCCTCATTTTGCAGTTGTAAATTGCTCTGACGAATTGGTCTGTGTTTTACTCCCTTGTTTTAACGCGCAGCCTGATATTTTTGCAGTTATGAACTGCTGTGTCGTAGAGCTGGGTGTATTTGCCTCCGATATCCTGATATGGAGCGCTGATAGTTTATATTCAGTGCAATGACGCATACCGTAAGGTGAATGCGTGTAGAAGAATATGCAATATTATGTCAACAAACTTACCCAAAACGTTGGCTTGGAAACACGAACATGACGTCAAATTGTGACCTCACAAACAGCGCCCACCAAATGCAAATGACCACCATATGCCACTGAATGAAACCCCCCATGAAAAATTTCTGCGTACGCCACTGCTAGGGGGACAGAATAGATACGGACTTGTATGAGCCGTTATGATCAATCCGCCTGGACTGTCCATTACTGACGAACCTAGAAATGATGCAAGCACAGATGTGCCGCTGTATTAGCGCACACCCAGGGTTGCCAAATCTAAAAACAAAACGGGAGACTAATGATGCATAAAAAATCAGCTAAATCAAGAAAATTAAAACAGGACAGTTTTGAAATTTTGATCAGAAAATCAATTAAATATCCAAAATTATCTTTCCAGCCTTTTTTGTGATTTTTCCTTGATCGCACGATCTGGAAAAAGTCACGTCACTATCAGTTTTATTGGGTGTGCATCCTGCGTCGCACACCTAGAGTATATAAGCAAGGCCTCAGAGAGAAATTTTGCCAGGGGGTACGAAGATCGGTGCCGGGTCCCCTAGCTTCTGCTGACCTTGTCGAAACTTGCATGACTTGTTTGTGTAGTAACGAGAATATCAATATAGATAAAATAGCTCCCATGCTAATATTTACATATAGCTTAATTGTTATACTGGCAACTGGCTTAGAATAATAATTTTAGGCTTGATTGCAGAAAAACGTGCGTACCTTCAACCTTCCAGCAGGGTTGCAGAGCCGGAGTCGTAAGGAGTCGGAGGTTTTTGGATGGAGTCGGAGCCAGATCCGTAACAACACTGGGAGTTGGAGTCGGATTTTTTGTCCGAGTCCGGATGTCCAATCGGATCATTTTTTACATCACACTCCTGAATTGAGAATTCCTGTTGAAATGGTACAATTTCTTTTGAATCTTTGCTGAATCAGATATTTCTTGCTGTGCACCACGATTTTCATTGATTTTAACAGTCAAATTTCATTCCTTTATGTTAAGGACTCGGAAATTTTGGAAAGGTCGGATATTTTACCTCCGACTCCGCAGCCCTGCCGTTCAGATCCCTTTACTTACCGTGACGGGTATGCTGTATCTTTTGTACCCCTCTCTCGCAGGCTCTGAGTATGGGTTCCTGGTATTAAGGATGTGAGAACTACTGGTATTTGAATATGTAAAAACTGGCGATGACAAAAAAACAAGTTTTGAAAAATTAAATCCGTGCAGCTTGTGTTAGTAGCCTTACAATAGGAAAAATCATCTAGTTCCAGCATTTTAATTTTTGTAATNTCACTCTTTGGATGCCCCCTTGTCTTGGATGCCCGGGGTGGTCGGGCATCCNGTTCGCCCGTCTCTGCAGGCCACTGGCCTCATGCATGATCCAGTAGACTGNGAATATGTCGTTCACCTGCAGCAAACTGTAAATAGGAGAAGACCTATCTTTAGTAAACTGAAACACTGTTTAGTTAACAGCCTAGTATTTTGTACGCTTCTTATTGTTTTGTTAATTAAATTATGTTTTTTTGCGTGCAAAAATAATTTTTTGGACTGAAAACCGTTCCCCGTGATACCTATTTTTTCCATGATAAAGAGAATGAAGCAGGTAGGTCGCAAGGATTTTTGTCACTGGCTGTCAGTATTCACGTAGTTAAGGTAAACTTATTAGGTCTTTGAGTTTTTGTTATAGCGCTGTTGTAGTTGCCTGCCTCTCGTCTCGTACATGCATGGTAACTCCAGGGACGTACAGGCAATATTTTACAGGTGCCGGAGCTCTTCTAGGCATTTTCGCTTAAATTTGTAGGCAACGACCCATCATTCATCGAGGTGGCGGAGCGGAGCTCCGGCAGTACTACACCACTGTTTAACTCAGCGTAACAGTGCACGTTTGCGACAAAAGATACTGAGCGCTTGGGTAAGTTTGTGGAAGACCTGGCAGTGCTTCGAAATGGTGCAGAACTGTAGAGAGACCTATGATCAGTAGCGTAACTGATGGGGCGCAGAGGTGCGAATCGTCCCCCTTGGCAAGTTCAAAATAAAATTTGGGTTCCCACAGCTTATATTTCGGCCTTTAGTATTCTTTTGGTTTTCAGTAGGTTTTTGTGTTTTTCGGAGTGTTTTCCGGTGATTTAGGATTTTAGTATAGACACCCACACGCGGATTCACTATCATTTCCCAACTCTTTTTCTGAGTGCTGGCTAGTGGGCCACTGGTGTAGGAGGCGGGGGACAGGAGGTGCAACAGCAACCCCAAAACTCTGATTTGGTGAAAATCCGGGAAAAATCTGTGGAAATTTGGGCAAAATGTGTGTAAATCTTCGTAATTCCTGCATGTGCTTTGATTTTACAAAAATGGCACCCAAAATCAAAATGCAGACGTTCTTTTTTTGGAGGTCATGTTTTAATTTAGTTCTTTTCGGGACATTTAGGGGAAATTTGGGCAGTTTGGGTGAAATTTGGGTAAAAATGTTGCTTGAAGTGGCTTGATTTGAAAATGCACACAATGAAATGCAGCCGTTTGTTTTTGGAGGTCACTTTCTTTGGAGTTTTTTTCGGGCAAGTTTGGGGAAATTTGGGTAAAAATTATTCGCATCCCCAAAAATTTGCTTGCTCCTACACCTATGAGTGGGCCCCTTACAGCGAAGTTTTCCCATCCTGGCTCAAACCTCTTGTTACGCTGCTGCATATGATCCACAATCAACACTGGAACTATCCTTTTCATTTTCTGTGTAACCCTTTGTAGTCTGATATTTTAAGCATGCGATCAGTGACTTTTTATGCCATGACATAAACTTGCACACGATTATCAGAAACTACTTTCTACCCTGCCTAAGCTGATGCTATGTTGTTCCTTTTGTGCTGGGTCTCGTGCGGAATGTACCGAGATGAAAAATGGATCGTGTAATGTTAGACTTACAGTACTTCTCTGAATCATACGAAAATGGTGCTGGGTGCAAAAAATACAGGCACATCGCCCTCAACAAGTAATGTTTAAATTTTGTCAGAAGTAAGTACTGATTCGTTGCAAACGCGAAATTTCTACATTAAAAGAGCCGCATGTTACCATGCACAACCAAACACGTGTGGTAGGGATAAAGAATGTATCCAAATTGCGGTTAAACCAAAGCAAAATATCAAAGCTGCAGCGGCTGCCACAAAAAGCAACAGCAGTTACATGTCAAATTACACTGAAAACATAGCCACCACCTCACTGCACTATGCAAAAAAAACATTGCAGATTAATCTATTTAACGTAAACATATTATACCTGCTACATAAAAAATAGTGTTCTATCCCGATGAAGA
>JGI24158J21664_10011446_pt1 | contig 11806 bp, 6 predicted proteins | sample Ectturendosymbi3_FD_21664 | JGI IMG/M metagenome (IMG submission 21664)
GGGCGCCAACCGTTAGGTGGTAGTATTTCGCTGAAGTTTTTACTGGAAACTAGACTACAATCCGAGTCTTTTGATACTTTGGATGACCTGCTGCGGTTTCGGGTTCAAAAATTATGATGTAAGTTTGTAAAAATATTTGACTAATTAGATAATTAATTAATTTGTTTATTTTAGATCATAACTTTTAAAGCAGAAACGCTAGAAAGTTGATCAAAGGCTCAAAAGACTTGGACTCGAGCCTAGTTTCTAATGATATCTTCAGCGAAACACTTTGGCCTAGCAGTTGGGCCCTAGGCCAGGCAACATGAGCCAAAGTGGTCCAAAAACTACTTCACTTATGACGTCACTCACAAAAAATCTGCACTCCCCAAACAAAAAATTTTTTTCGAGTGCAATCTACCAGACTGGCCAATCCGTTTGAGCCCTTGAACAACTTTCTAGCACAATCTGCGGAGGAGCTAGGGCGTTGGTAAGGCAACCAAAAACTGCTGTTTTTTAGACTGAAACCAAAGTACGAATATATCGTACACCGGCTCTCAAAGTGTTAAATGTGGAAACTCTACAAAAAATGAAAATGTAATTAGCAAGCCGACCTTAGCAGCTCAGAAAGACGTCACTCCTAAAAAATTGTTAGCAGACTGTTTCAGAACCTTAGCAGACAGCCCAAAGACTCAAATGTTAGGGGCCCGTGCTATCCCTACATGCTGATTCTTTTGAGGGTTTGAACAGCTCTCTAGCACAATCTATTGAGGATCTATGCAGTTGGTGCAACAATTAAAATAAGCTTGATTTTAAGTACGAATTTCCAAGTACGATATATACATACGCAGGCAGCCAAACTGTTAAAATTTTTAAATGATTTTTTCAGCAGGTTTGATCAAGGATACCAGCTGAATTAAATAAAGAACTTTGGTAATACCTGTTTGCTGTATCTACCACTCCAGCACATGTTGCCTCCAATGCTGCATCAGACATATCGACTGTATAAAGCTCCAGCTTTGCATTAGAGCTAAAAGTAGCATCCAATTGCTGCGCAGCTGTACCAGCAGCAATATATATTGGATGAACTTCTGCTGGACTCCAAGCATAATTTGCAGTGACAGATACTTGTTTAATCTTTACCATATTGACAACAAAGCCAAAGTTTGCTATTACTGACAGACTGACCAACAAAAAAAAACAACTACAGTCACAGATGATCTAACAATTCACATACTAGACTCTATTAGAGGCTCTACTATAGAATCAAACAAGCTTGACAATAATTGGTGCAACAAATGGGCTGCAGAAACAACCAATAGTGCAGACTTTACATAAATTCACAAATTTAATTTTGAAGGAGTTCATATGTTTGATCACCTTGTTAAAGAGTTTGATTTTCTTGGGCAATAAAAAGCATTGCTAAAGTACAACCACAGAGGGATTGAAATTAAGAAATCTTTATTCAATCCTGTTACCTTTACAACAAGTGGTAGAAAATGCACCAGAGTCAACAAAAGACTGGCTGAAAATATATCTGAAAAACACAGGGAGCCATGCATCTGTCATGACTTACATAAGGACACTCTAAGATTTGCCCTTTCCTGCAATAAGAGGATTTCAAGGCAATTGAAGCAATGTTCACCTCCAGTATCTCACAGACATTGACTTCAGTTTAATTCCTAGGCCCACAATCATGTAAAGCCAAAGTATGGCTTCAATGATATGACACCAGTTATATTTGTCAAATAGGTGGCTCGATCATATAATGTCATGACATTATGAGCAAGCTAAGCAACCAATAGATGCAAGATGCATGAAGATTGTCGTATAACAAGGAGGTAAGTCAATCAAAACAGACATGCCATTGAACCAAATAATGAAGAAAGAATCAGACATAAAGTTCACACCAAAACAGAGTACGCAGGAGAAGCATGGTGACAAAAAGTTTTAACAGAAACAATATATAAAGCGTGGAGAATAATACACATAAAAAAGTATAAACTAATTGTTTTATGGTACATGCACAATATACATCAACATAACACAGATGATGGTGGGTGTAGAATTAAGGCATGTACAGATGGGCAGTTGGAGCAGGGACATAGTTGAAGGAAGCGAACAGCCATAAGGGTCGCAAAGCAAAGGGCAATGCAATTAGAAACATAACATTTCATTACAAAAACAAGTAGGAAGGGCAGAAATAAATGTTTATACATATAAATTGTGAGGAAATAACAATTCACCCACAGACCATAGAGTTCCATGCATGGGCGCAATTTGGTGGGGGACGTGTGTCCCTCACTTTTTCAGATGGGGGCAACATAATATGCCATGTCCCCCATTTTTTCTCTTTAGGTTTTGCATTTAGAGAGGTTTCAAAAATAAAATGATGTTTGTCACGTTTTGTGTGAAGAGCTTTTCATGTTAGATGGTAGGCCATACATAGTCAAGTTGATGTTGAAACTGGGTTTGGTGTGATATCACTGATTCATGTTAGTTTATAAATTTTAGCTTCAATAAAATAATTTTTAGCATTTTTCAAGTTTCTAGAGACCATGAAAGATGTTTAACTTCTTCTGCCCGACATTTTACCCTATGTGGTATACTGTTAGAAAAGTTATTTTCTTGTAACAGTGAGAGTATTACAGCTGCACATGTAAGAGACCACTGCACAGCCATGATTTGTTCCATGCAGAAATGTAACTGGCTTTGCTGTAATGTTGGTTGTCACATATTCAGAAACAGACAGCGTATAATTTAATGATGCTAGCGTATATAATGTTAGAAAGTTAGATTTTCAGGCAAATCTCTGCAAAGCTTTTGCCCAGAAAAAAAGCAAAACTATTGTGGAGACTTAGTTTTGGGATGGGGAGTCTGACAAAATACTGTTTTCAACCTTTAGTGAACAGGATTTCACTCAAACTTTGGAGAAGTATCCTACAGTACTTACCAAGCTGTATATTGACCTATAGCTCAAAACGTAGGGACTTGACTTGGAAATAAGGACAAAATATAAAGTTATCCTAACTTCTTGTAATATCGCGACAATGATCAACAAATCCAAAATATATTTTTTCCTTGACTCTTGCACTTTGTGCTTGTGCTGAATGCACTGGTTCGCAAGTCATCTGATTTACTTGAGTTTAGCCAAACCCAAAATGCAGTAGTGTTTTCATCCAAGTGCGAAACATTTGCTTTACAGATACATCACACCTAGTTTTGTTGGACATTCTTTTCGTGTTGAAGGTGAAACTTGGTACTTTTCCACCATTTCACCGTTGTGCATTTTGATTTAATCTCAAATATAGTTTTTTGTGTCGTTATGTAAGTAGAACACTTAGAATGAAACTTTTGACATGGTGCAGAGTTAAAACTCTGGCAGGGCTTTTCGTCTCGGGCCGGGCCCGGGCTTAAGTTTTTCAAAATATTTCAGGCCTGCATACAAAACATTTTTGCAACATTAAGAGTACGACTTTTTTCTTTTGTGACGTTGATTTGTTGTGCTCACCATGGTAATTTCTGTGAGTAAAATGATTGCGATTTTTCTTCAGCTAATTCTGTTTGCAAACACAGCTGCGTTCTGTTATTGTCTGCTAGGATTAGTCTCTCACTGTTTTTGAGAAGGCGACAATGGTGAGGAAATTAGCATGACATGGCGTTGCGTCAAAAAGATCAATCACTCACGAGATTCTTAGCTTGTTGAAGCTTAAACGCCATTTTTTTCATATCTATAGAGCTATCTTAGAAAGTTTCTTTTATGCCTATAGCGCCATCATAGATAGTTCTTTTTTGCTTGAGAAACATTATATTCCGCAGTATTATCATTGACTAACATGCTACATTTGTACCAGATTATGCCAATGTTTGTTCAAGGTGGTTGCTAGTTTCGGTGTGATAAACCGAGTACCTGCAACTACACTTGCACACAATGTTTTTTTATACTCCGCAGTTGCGTATATCTTACTTCACTCAGTAAATTTGGCTTTCAGGCCTAAATCGGGCTTCAAAAATAAATTGAGCTCGAGTTTCAAAATGAGGCCCTTTTACAACTCTGGGTGGGTATGTAGGCAGGGGCCAACAAGGGGAGATGGAAAGGATACATTCTCCACCCACCATCAGTGAAAATAGATTGAAATCATTTTGTGAAGTAGGCTACACTAGTTTTCAGCCAAATGTTTTTGCTGCAGTTGAGAGGATATTAATGGAGATTTTGGTAGGGGTGGAGCTGCATGCATGGTGCCCAGTAGCATTAAAAAAATTGTAGATTTTTCAAAAAACGGAAATGTGCAAGAAAAATATTTATCGTGTTTGTAACGTTAAACGACTTGAACAAGACATCAAATTGTGCTGTAACCCTCACTTATAAAATGCATCAAAACTGAAGTGTTCTATTGTGAAAGAGTGATATGTACGTGCGACCAATGCGATTCAGCATTTTGTGCACTCCAAATGACAGCTCTGATAAAGCCCAATTGATGTATTCTACTATACCACTGTGCTTGTTTACATCCAAATACAATATTGATGGAAACAGGCTGACTACAGTACCCTGTCCAGCAACAAATTTAAGTATAGTACAGTAACATGTAAATCATCTGCAAGGACAAAGCAAAGCGTGATTAGTGTTGCTTTCAAAACACGTCTACAAATAAGAGGGAATCTGTAGGCCTATATATAAAACGTCACTTCTGTATCGACCCAATGACCATATTGGTTTTCCACCAAGCTGTTCCCCCCACATTTTACAACAAAATTGTGCCTATGGTTCCATGGATAAGTAATGTCCAACTAGACGCATGGTTTCATCAACTGATGCTGAAGAGACAAGGGCATTGATAGATACAACAATATTAGCAGCAAACATTAATCCAATAAGTCTTAGGTACATGAAAAACAAAATATGACTGTTTAATAAACAAAGTGCTACGGAACCACCCATGGATCTTCCTATTTCAAAACGTATTGCACTGTTAACTGTACCACATGAGGTGGTTTGAATAAAGCGTTCAGTTTGTCACTAAAGCACTATCATCCTGGTAGCGTAACAGATAAGTTTCAAGTCTGCCATGCTAATGGTTATTGGTTTGCCTCTCACCTTCGCACCTTATATTTTCGTAATAGTGACTGCTTGCACATTTCAATTCGTGAGACCAGTTTTTCTTTACTTTCTTCAAAAATTTTGCCTTAGGGTTAAGTTCAGGGGTTAGCATTATGATAGCATTAGGTTAGAGTTAGCTTGGCGATAGCTTACTCAGGATTTTACTTTGGGGAGGAGGGCTGAATAGAAGCAAAAGCTATTAAAAGGAAAAATTGCTTGTGATTAGAATAGTGAAGGAAAGCACATATTTTGTTGGTAAATAATTGACTGCACTCACCACAAAACCTGGGGGTCCTGACATCTGTGTTGCATTTGCCAAGTGTATTGTGTATGTACTGTAAAACCATTGAGTTATACTATAGTATAAGTATTTAGTATGTACAGTCGTTACTGTATGTGTACTGTAGTACATTTACCAGAATTTTTTTACAGATTTGTTTGTAGTGAATCGATATCGGATATGCAACACAAACAATGCTTTTTTGTCAGAGTCAAGCCTTAGCCTTTATCACCGAAAAAAAAACAGACTATAATTTTCACACAAATCCAGACTATAATAAATTTACACCAAAACCCAGACTATAATTTTCAAAAAAAGCCACGTGCGTTAAAAAACAGATTTTCAAAATCTTGCTTCAACCAAGTCAAATTCGCAACCCTGCTGCAGCAAACCAGACGTGGCATTTACTTCTCAAGCGTCCTGAGTACTGACGTCATTAGGGCATAGATCGATACAAAAAAATCTATGCTTGAGTGGTAACACGGAGATTTTTAAAAGCAAGCCAAGTTCGGCAATATTGGAAGAACCTCGAAAAAAAACTTTTATGTATTGAAACAGAAACTTTTTGCTTTCGCTGGCTTAAAATCTAACCAATCGCTTTCTTCCAGTTTGACATCTATCGGCAGACAAAGCAACCAGAGCTGAAGAAATGAACTTCGATTCGAAATCGGATTTAAATCCTGCTGGATTTGAACTTTTACAATGGATTCGATTTGCATATTATAATTTCTGCTTAACGGGATTTGCATTGGATTCAATAATTTGATTTCAACTTCTTCACAACTCTCAATTTAGTTTAGCGACTGCAAATTGCTGTAACGTGGCAACAAGCTTGGGAATTGACCGCCGCCAGTAGCACGTTGGACACGATTTCCTTATTGTAATGTTTGGGCCAGAAATGATCACAATCCGGTTTGCCGGTTGGATATTCGGCAGGATAGTGAGCTTGCAACCGGATATGCATTGGCGAATGAAAGATTTTTTACGGGGGGAGCTCAAGTAAGAGTTCACCCGGATGTGTACTGACTGTATAGCAGTGAAGACCCAACTGCTCAGGAAACTTTTTTAATAAACACGGTTGACAACCAAACACATTTTGGCTAAATTGCATTCTCACCATTACTCAGGCTTACTGGGACGTTTACGGAGCAGAAGGAGCCTCCAAAACATTTCAGAAATTATTCTCAAACTTACCTAACCTTAAGAAAGCAACTTGTTGAATGTCCGAAAAGTTATATTATTACCAAAACAAGCACAGGTCCACGCCAAAAAAAACGTAGGGCAGGCGTAGAAGTGACACAAAACTACACGAAGAAACCTGAAATGCCGTCAATAACCTTTGTTGGCAGTCTGTGCAAGATCCATGCCTTATTGTTTTCGAATATTGCAGATGTTCATGACGTTCGGATTTGAAAATTTGTTTGCATTCGGAAAATTTTTCGATTTTTATTGCGTAACACCAGAGACGCAACGAGGGGGAAAGAGATCACAATTCCCAGGACGAGGAATCACTGAGAGGACCAAAAACACCCAACAATGACATAAGCACTTTTCTAAACAGCGTATTTGCTTCCAAAAGACCTCAGATTCGAACATAGGGGCGGCAAACTTCCATTATGCCCCAGGCTCCATCTAACTTCGTTACGCTCTCTGCACAATGCACATCACGATTGTCCAGCCAAAATGGCGAAATTTGTTTACAAAAATACCTGCCCATCAGTGGCAAACTATCAGTCACAAATTTTTTGAAAAAAAGTGCTGTTGATTGTCGAAGTCGTTTGACCATAGAAAATACCTTGAAGGTCGAAAAAAAGGTGTATTGTTTTGAAAACAAGCATAACTTATCCTCCCCCACCAAAAACGCTTGGGGTACGTGCAGACACAAACATACCAAAAAGCTCCAAAGCAATAATTATGCTGGCACTTTGCCTTTGAAGGTGTTTATTGCATCGAGGGCATTGAAAATGATCAGACAATATTTTCAACGTCACAACGGGAAACGTAAAGTTTGTAGTGAGTCAATGATCAAATTCTTACCGATTCATTTTTTTGTACGAAACGCGAATATACCACGGTAAAGCAATTTTAGAAACACTGTACAGCAAGTTGAAAACAAATTATTAGCGACAGCAGAATATTGGTCGATGAAAAGCATCTGGTTTCGAGCTGAGCTGAACTTTTGTCCAAAAGGCGTTGCTGGCAGGCAGGAATGTATTGCTAAAAAGAGGTGTGGGAACGAGGTTCCCACACCAAACATAAAATAATGTGACTGATTCGCCTACAAGAATTTTCACACTGGATCTTCCTGTTTCACTTTACTGCTACGGTGCTATACATGAAAGAACTTCTCATTTATTCATTTATGCTGCTCCAGGCGCTACACGTAGAAATTGAAATGAAAACTCAAAATCTTCAAATAACGTTACCAGTGCAAAAAGCTGTGGGAACGTAGTTCCCACCCCGCTACACCCCTGCTGGCAGATCTGATGTTAATTAATAGTCATCTTTAGCATAGCCTACAGCTAATCTAGCGCACTTCATTGCAAGCCTACCTGACATGTAGGCTAGGTTTTACGGTTAGGTTTGCTGTTTTTTATTTAACGCTGTCATTGAACGCTCTAACCTAGCCATTAATTAACTGCATTGTAAGTTCGTTGTAGTGTAATTTTTATGCCTTCGCTTAATGACAGTAATAACATGAGCTGCACTCATTCATAAAAGCTTGTAGGAAACAATAGTATGATTTGCAGCTTATTCAACTTTTGTCCACAGTCTGCTCAGTCCCGTCGCCATGGGGGTGGCTTTGGTGGACTTAGCCCCCAAAGCTCAAAGGACTTAGCTCAAAGTCCTCCCAAATTGAAAAGTGAAACACCATAAATCAAGTTGAGTTTTTAACAATTTTTAGAATATCAAGCCCCCCGTACAAACGCAAAGCTCCCCTATTGAAAACTTTCCAGCGACAGTTCTGAGTCTGCTGATTATTCATCTTTTGTCCACAAGAAGACCAATCTTACCCAAATGAAACAAAAATTTAAATACTTACGTGAGCAGTGGCATGGCCAGCCCAAAATTTTAGGTGGGTCAAAATGTTTGATTTCATGTGAGCAACAGTATTTTGTTTGAGATACTGCCTCTTGAAGCACAAAATGACTAGATATTCCAAAAATTTAGAAAGGCCAAGACCCCTGCCCACCATGGCTGCGCGTATGTACGTGCCGTTTATACAAAGTATATGTAATGTAAATACTTTATGTAAACACTTACGTATTTATATGACATTGGGACCATATTTTTGTATAAATTGTGCTTATTATAACTTTCATCTATAGTGAAATAAACACATTCAGACTGCCCAAATTTAGCAAAATATGCTTTGCATTTAATATTTTGTCCTTCTCCCTGTGCAACAAATGGTTTATTTAAGGTTATCCAAAAAAATCACCCAATGGACGTTTCTGTGTTGGAAACCATCACTCAAAAAACGCATCTGAAAAAATATATGGGTATTTCAGCGCCCTTATCCCTCCCTGGATCCGCCTATGATACGGATATCCAAAAACTGCTTTCAAACTCGATCCGGATACGGATTAGGATATACGAAGCGCTTTGTCAATATTTCGAGGATTCAAACTTGGAAAAAGTTGCACAATCATTTATTTAGTGTCTTCGGAAGCATGTCTTCACTCTTCTGTGCTATGACTCCAAGTCTGTCTGCGGTGTAATCTCAGTATCGTAGTGTAGTCCCATGTCCTACTGATTGAAAATGCTAAGTTTGTCAGCATGTGTGTGTTGCTGGTGCAGCAACATAGGGCACTTTCAGTAGGCTATACATTATAGCAGTTGTATGCTAGGCCTACATACCTGGACCTGGTCTAGGGTTAGCTTTAAGTAGGTCTACTGTGATCTGTAGTCCAGGGTCAGTAGCTAGAGCACGCTAGCTGTTTCAGTATGGTATGTAGTCTGCATTAGGCTGTGCTGTCTTCACGCCTACTTTAAGTGAGCCTGCATTGACTGGTCCTTGGACGACACCAAGCCAGTTTGTTTTATGACATTGATTTGTTAGACTGAATTTTAAGTGCGTAATTTCAAAATTTCTGGGATAGTTCAAGCCAATTTGTTATTTTAAATGCTGTTTTGGCTTGTAGACTAGTATTGCTAAATAGTTAGGTGTGGTCAAAGTCCAAGAATGGGTAGGATTAATGAATAAAATTATGAATGTGAAATCATGGATTGTGTTAAAATGGAACCAATGTTGCTAAACAAATGATTAACAAAAGCTTGGTGTGGCAAAACTTCAACGTGTTTTTTGATGCAATTGGCTCCGAAAAGTACTTAGGTTATGCAATATGTCAAGCTTGCTGTTTGTAGGCATGACAGGGCAATACGGGCAACGCATTTAGGTACTGTGTATTATGCTTTTAGGCAAAGATTGTGCTGGTACTATTTTGCCTTCAGTTGAACGCAAGTGGTTGAATTGGTCATGAGACAAGTAGGATATGCAAAGAGACAATTGGTTGGAGTCCAAGAGTTTATGGTTAGGGTTTAGTATAGAGATGTCAACCGTGACGGCATTTCCGCATGGATTTTGGAAAATTTCACCTCGTGCCAGCCGCGCTGCGTCACTTTTGAAAATTTAAGAGGGCCACGTACCGCGTGGACGTTCATATAACAATGAATCTTTGCAAAACAAAGAGACTTCGAAAGTTGTCTTAGGTCACAACAATTGTTTTTCTTGTTTGGCCTACAGCTTTTACCTGCGTTTTAGCGATGCCTCTGGGCGAAGATTCGTAGGCAGAATATTGCTACAGTAGGAATTTTAGTAAAAACTAGCATAATATCTTTTCTACAAAAATGTAGGCTACAACATTAACAGCGTTAAATTACTTAACTGCAGACAGATTCTGGAAGTTAGTCAGCAAAGATAGGCTTCCCAAACATGGGCGTCGGAGGGGAGGATTTTGAAAATTTTAGCAAAAAAATGTTGTTTACTTAGTTTCGAGTGGAAAAAAACAAATTTCACCACTTTTGGCCACCCTAGAAAAATTTTGGAAAAATGCCCAAGTGGCCCCCGCCTGTAAGAAAATTGTTCCGACGCCCATGTTCCCAAACTGAAAGAGCTTGCACAAAAAGTGCACTCGATGTTTGGAGCATATTTTCTGCCATGAAGCAAGTCAAATCTAAAATTAGAAATAGAATTGCACGCGAAACACCGGACATATTCTCCGGCTTGCTACAACTAACCATGGGCGCAATTTGGTGGGGGACACGGGGGAGGTGTCTCCCCCACTTTTTTAGACGGGGGACGTAATATGCCATGTCCCGCCCGACATTTTTCTCATAGGTTTGTATTTGGAGAGGTTTCAAAAATAAATGTGACGTTTGCCACGTTTTGTGTGAAGAGTTTTTCATTTTAGATGTTACACATAGCCATGTTGATGTTGAAACAGAGTTTGGAATGGTATCACTAATTCTGATATTTTTATAAATTTTTCCTTCAAAAATGATTTTTACATTTTGCAAGTTTCTAGAGATCGCAAAAGATTGTGAACTGCCTCTGTCCGACATTAATCCAGTGTGGTTTACGGTAAGAAAGATCACTGTCTTGAAACAGTGAAGTGTAACGGCTGCACACGTGAGAGACTACAGTACAGCCGTGGTTTGTTTCGTGCAAAAACGTTGGCTAACTGCCTTTACTATAACGTTGGTTGTCACGTATTGAAAAACAGACAGTGTAAAATTTGAAGATGCAAGTGTATAAAGTTAGAAAGTTACATTTTCAGGCAAACCTATGCGAAGTTTTTGCCGAAGACAAACAGCAGCACTATTGTGGAGACTAAGTTTTAGGATGGGCAATTTTGCAAAAGACTGATTTCAACCATTAGGAAACAAGATTTTCATCAAAACTTTAGAGAAGTATTGACCTAGCTATATATTGTCGCATAGCTCAAAACTTAATGACTTGACTAGGAATATAAGATAGCTAATACATTTAGCCTTATTTCTTATATGTCACGACAAGGGTGACCAGCAAACTCAGAAGAAAATTATCACCCGCAATGCAGAAATGTTTTCATCCAAATGCAAAACATTTGCTGTACAGGTAGCTTACACATGGGTGGCGGAACTATTTTCAAAGTGGGGGGAAACAAGCGCACGTCAAAAAACTCTAAAATTTTTGGTAGTTTGAACTGGCAACTGTGACACCACAAGCACTGAAGCATGTTTAAGCAATTTTATTAAAAATTTGATAAGCCCCCTGCAGCATTTTTCAACATTTTCTTTGTCGTGGGGGAATGTAGTAGCAGTAATGATCATATCTGATTACTTGCAATTACGTGCTTTTCACGCTGCCGTAGGCATCGCATGTGGTACGAGATCGACCTGTGCTTGCTTGCCAGCTGCAGTCCGGTAGCGTATTGTGCGCTGAGGCAGCCGGAGGTGTGGTG
>JGI24158J21664_10011447_pt1 | contig 11806 bp, 5 predicted proteins | sample Ectturendosymbi3_FD_21664 | JGI IMG/M metagenome (IMG submission 21664)
GTGAGTGTGGCGCAGAAGAACAAACCGTCGACCATGTTGTCCTCCAATGTCCAATCCATCGACCTCCCCACGAACTGCATGGCCTGACGGTGTTAGATGATCAGACAATTGAATGGCTGCTCAACACCTGTCCCGAGATCTAGTGCGGCCAAGCAGTGGTTTCAACAACTCGCTCAAACGAAAGAAGAAGAATAACCACCATAAAACAAACTTTCATGAAAATATTCGACAGTTGAAGCTCCAGTTTGCTGTTGAGTTTTCGATGAATCTGTCCGTCACGCTCAGCTTTTCATAACTTTGTGATGATTCGGATTTGCACATATTCATAATCCAACAATACGTATCATCAAAGGTGTCGCACTCGCATCAATCGTCAAATCGTTTTACTCAGAAACCGATTTCACGTATTTTATGCATATTCAGTTCTGAAAATTAAAAGAAATTCCTACGACTGAAGTGATGAATACACTAAACCAAGATTTATGGAAAGCATGCGAACTGTACCTTCAAACACAGGCTGTGAACATAACGTTGGCCTCATGAAACCAAACCAGTGCTACGTGTTATGCAACAACTAGCTTCGAGCTACCAAGTTCCAGTCAATGAAAATATTTGTTTGCTGCCTCACCTCTTATAATTATGCGAATTCGCCATCTACAAGTTTGGTGCAATTCCAAATAAATTTTTCACTCAACTTAACCGTTTCTTATCAAAACAGAAGTTGGACCGCTTTTAGAAAAACTTCACAGTATAAATAACATGGGGTACCAATAAGCACTTCAGTCCACGTCGTTCACCTTTTTAGCTAATCTTTTTGTCAGAAATGATGCTATAATTTTTCTCACTTTCAACCACCGCATTCTGGATATTTCTGCTTGTTTTATTGTTGCAATGACCGCCTGATTCTTTCTGAGATGACATGACGCTTGGTTCGCAACAGCGGGACCTACCAGAGGGGGGTGCAAAAGGTACATCGTATCCTGTTCCGGTAGGTTATGGAGCCGGGAGGATGAAAGTGTTTGTGCTGCGTTTTTTTTAATCAAGCCCAAAACTACTAGTCAAAGCCAGTTGCCAGCATGACAATTAATCTATTTCTAAATCGTAGCAGAGTAGCTGTTCTATCTGTTTTCTGATTACTATGCCGACATGCTAAAGTTTCAACGAGGGACTCAGAAGTTAAGGGGACCCGGTCCGGCCTTTGTACCCCCTGGTAAAATTTATCTCAGAGGACCTGCTCACCAGCGTTATAATTAACTACGCAATTTATGAAGTGACGAACTCAGTCTATCGGCAAACATGCAGTACACCGAACACGTCAGCGCGTGGTGAGTGTGCCTCTGCATCATGTACAGAAGGTGCGATTGGCGGTTGCCTTTCCTATTTTGAACAAGTTTTCTGTTTTCCTTTTGCTACCTTTGCAAAGTACCATATTCACCACTGACATTAGGCAATTGCGTGATAAATGAAAGAAAAAAATACACGTTCGCGGGGATATGTTAAATATTGTTTATTAAAATCTCGTCGATACGAGTGTATTTCAAAACGCCTGTAGCTGTTGGTCTATAGTACGGTATACTGTGTATAGTATTGTATTTCCAAACAGTAGTATAGCGTTTCTAAATACAGTACTGTAGACAATTAATCACAATCTTGCTATTCCGCGAAGCATGCCAAGAAACTTTCTCCAAACCGAAAAATACCGGTGCCTTATTCGTTGCGTTTTTGAATAGCAGCAATGCGAGCTAAATTTTTTACTTTGTCGATCGAGTGATTTATCCTTTTGAACACAACGGTCGATTTCGACGCTTGTGAAACTTGTGCCGCATGCACTGGATTATTGTTTGGTTCAATAGGTCATACTGTGGAAATTGCGTCATACTACCGTCCTGATTTCGCCAGCAACTAAACTTACAACGAATGCAATATTGTACTTTTTGCTGCAATTTCAGTATGCGCTAGTGGCTTGTTGTGATTGTATGCAATCGCAGATCTCGTTGCATGTCAGCAATGTACGTGGAACTGTTGTTGAATCACTCTGGTTTCTGCATTAACTGAAAGAGTAGCGGGAGGTCACAAAGCAATTGCTCCCATATCGCTAAACACAATAACGGGAACACTTATTGTAAAGAAAATTTCAATTGCGGGGGAGTCGCTCCTAGACAATGGTCACACTGCGCTCATTACTTCCCATTATATTCCCATTCACCAATGCTTTTCGAATGTCGGTTTGCCTTTTCAACGTCAACTGCAATGCCAACCGCAATTTTGCGATTTCGATTTTGATCGCATGAGATATATTTTGCAAACTAGTTGTTAATGTTGGGAACTTATTTACTTCATTGCATTTTGCACCATATGCTGTATCATCATAATTGAATAACTTCCCTAGTGGCAGTTTTGAAGCCAAATTTGGAAGCTTGCCGTATAATCAGGCCCGCAGCCACGAGGAGGCATTTGGGGGCAGTGCCCCTCAAAATCTTTTTGTGCACCCCAAAATTTTGTTGCGTCTAGAAGAATTTGTTTCAAACATATACTAAAAACAAAAATCTTGCCCCCTAAAAATGTACTTTGCACCTCCTAACCGTAAAACCTGGCTACGGGCCTGCGTATAATGCTGCATCAGCAACTATCCTCACCTCAGTGAAAATGCTGCACAATCGTGATGCTTCTTTCGGTGAAGTTTGTGGTTTCACTGGTTGTTGCGCGAAAGCGAATTTCGGAGGTCAACCTTTGGCGCAGCTCTATTTTCGACTCCCAACTGCGCCTTTCGACACGCTTGGGCTCGGCTTTTCAAGAGAGAGAAAAACGTTCCACTACAAGAAGTTAGTTTTTAAGTTCCCCGTAGACAGAAAACCCCTGAATACATTGGTTAAAGTGGAGAGAAAACCCCTGAATACATTGGTTAAAAATACACAGAAAACCCCTGAATACATTGGTTAAAAATACATTGGTTAAAGTGGTTGGTTAAAGTGGAGACTCTGCGAAGGTCAAGCAAAGTTTTTTTGCTACCTCAAGCAAAGGTAGCAGCAAAAATCAACAGCATGTTAAAAACTACGGGCAGTTTTTTCACCTGAGGTCGATCTGTAGCGTGTGTCGTACTTGCACAACCCAGGGTTAAAAATGAAACCTGAAAGTATTCATCTTCAGCAAAGATGCGAAAAAAGTAAGCGCTAAAGTATCTTATATGAAAACAACAATCGAGAATGAACACTGTAAAGTGTGAGCATCTACTATCTGAAATAAAAAACACATACATGTGGTTAAACCAAGATTCAAATAATGAAAACAACCAAGCTTTCCCGTTTAAATGCTACAAATAAGATTAAACCTCTTTCTTAAGAAACCACCATACCATCTAATCTGTCAGCTTAGGAACTTATTTCAAATCATTTTCGAATGGTGTAAAGACTATTAGAGTTGAAGAAGGAAATATACACTAGTTCTTGGTTACCTTACTTAAGAACAATTTTATTAGTTTCGTAGGCTGCAGAATCAGGCTAATGGGTTTAGCGGCAAAACCTTAAATCTCATTTTACATCATTTAATGACAATGAAGCAACTGTCTGACTTAAAGAATTTGGTGGAATTTTTACGTAATTTGATAAAAGCACAACACCCAGTTTTAGTGTTGCTTTTGAAAATATACGACTAAAAACACTGAATATCTTTTTTGTGCAGATGAACTACACTGTTCGCGAAGTAAACAAAAACGTGTCTTCTCTGTTGGTCTCCATAAAACATTGTGCTTCATAATTCCGTCAGCACACACAAATAAATGAGATCGTTGAACAAGAAGCCTTGAAGCAAAGCTTTGAAAAAATTTTAAACAAATTAGACTTAACAGTTACATCAACACTAACAAAGTTGAAGTTTTCAAAATCTATACATGTTTTATTTTGAGAAGTTTCGAAATATTCTTAATCCATCTCAAGTCAAAAAAAAACATCAAAAAAGCCTTCAAAAACTGCACATGCTTTATTTTTTATTTTGAGACGTTTTGGATTTCTTTGACTGAAGATGGATTACGAATAATCCGAAACGCCTCCAGATAACACATGCATAGTTTTTTGAAGGCTTTTTTAGTGTTAACCAAACTGTGAAACCTATGCCAGTTTTATGCTCCAAAAATTAGACTTCAAATTAATTTATAACAATGATTAATGCAGGAGGTAACATTTAAACAACTCTTAAATGTGAAAAGGTCATTGCAACAACACGCTTTTCAGAAAAACTAATAAAGGCCTTTTTCCCACAGGTGTCCAAAGATTGTTGCTGAATATCATCAAATATAAATGACCGTTTTATGCAAAGTAAGGTAGCCTACACGAAAAATGCAATTTCCGGTTTAGTTTTCAAATAAGAGTCGAAGTTGATTCACTCTATATTACAACTAAAACTGGAAATTAACGCAAACTCATTAGACTGAAAAACAACTGGAATATATTTTTGTTACTCCCAAACACATACTTTTTCTTGTTTATGGAAAAGTAGAAAAATCTCTCTGCCAATTTGATTTGAGTTTTTAGCATGCGTTTTAAATTGTTTGCACAGGGAATGAAAATACAAACAATGTATGTTTTTATAAATTGAAGAGTGAGTATCTTTATTTGGTCACTGCAACAAAAGCAGCCAATTTCTTCAATGAAGAAAAACTGATAGACCTCCTAAACAATAATAGAAACACTGGGGTTACGCAATTGGTTTATACCGGAAGGAACAAATCGCTCAGCTCTGCGAACCTTGAACGTCGATTGCTTTGTGAATCGTCAAACTGCCAGAATTTCTGAAAATTAGGGAACCTATATAAATCGCAATGTTTTCGTTCGGAGGTACAGAAAACGAAATAATAGCAGACGTCATGACCATTCAGATGCAGTGAAGGAATCAGTGAAGACAGTTTTGTCAAAGCAAGCAATAAGAGAACGCTGCTTGAAGCATAAGAGGTGGCATTTAATTCACCTTCAATTTGTTTGTAATTTTTCCGCATTGTGTTAGCTGTATAAGTAACACATTTTGTCATAGTTTCCATTTCAAAAGTAAATGTGGTTTCGGGTATTTGTCGTAGATGTTCGAATTTGATTGAACTACAAACTTTTGATTGATTGATTACGTTTAAAACATCTTTTAAAATTTAGATAACTAATCAAATAAATTGCCCTTACTTACTGCATCAATTCTGTTTCCTCATTAATATAAGTAATGTTATTTTTTGCAAAGCATCACCCAGACTTAAGAGAAGCAAGTGACGTTGAAAACAATTGGATTTATCAAATATTTTCGCTATGCAAATTAAATCATACCTGTACTGAGCGGGTTTACGTTGGAATCAGACATTGCATAACTAACACGGATATGCACTTTGCTGTCTCTCTCTGCTTGCAGCGTCAACGGATTGTTTTAATTATTGGCAAAAAAATTTAATTTTTTACAAATCTCTGTCAACAACTCCTGCTTCGTTTGGTGGTAAAATTCAAAAGTGTGGGAACTTTTTCTATTCACAAGAAATCCGAAAATGGAAGCAGTCGGCATTAATACCGATTACAGTTTTGAAGATAGCAATTACTCAGATAAGGGGGAATATCATTTGCAGTTACTGCCTGCTTCAAGCACCGATTGGTTTGACCTGGCATACCTTATGGTGCTCAGCATGGTTGGAACTTTGGGCAACTTGTTGATTATCTCTTCAATAATTCACGGAAAGTGTGCTGGGAAAAACGGAAACATCTTCATCATCAGTCTGGCGTGTGTCGACTTAATCGTGAGTAAGAGTGATGCAAAATTTAACCATTACTCGGCAAATGAACGTTGTTGTTTAAGTACAAATTTTGTATACAGATTTGTATTTGGGCAGAAAATCTGCTAATTCATATAAATGTTTAGTTGGCATTAACTTGACTTGCGCTTTAATGCCAAAACAAGTTAGCGAATACCGGTAGGTTAAATCATAATTGAGTTTTTTCTATTTCATTGTGACGTCTGGTAATTAGCAATGCCGCTTGATTATTTCAAAGGTTACAGCATTTATAATTCCCTTGGGTATTGCAAACATCATAGCTGGAAAAAGTGTTCTCTCTACTTCAATGTGCAAAGTCGCCGGGTACTTTCTTTGCATAAGTTGCACAAGCTCAGTGAGCACATTGGCATGTATTGCATTTAACAGGTGAGAAATGCTCTTTTCATCTGAGTTATTGGAAGTGGCTTGGGTAAACTGTGCGTTTACGGAGACTATCATGCTAACTTTAATTTAATTGTGAATAGTGCACAGTAGCACTGAAACACAATTCTTTCTCATCTCCTTTAAAGGAATTTCTTATCAATGAAAAATTAATTTTTCACTTATAAACCTAACGACGAAGTACAAAAACAGTACTTTGTGATTTCATAGGTTTCCAGCACATGTTGCTTCAATTTGCTTAATTGTTGGTGAGATATATTCGTTCATTACACACTATTTACCGGTAGTGCAGCCAAGAACTTTGTTTCGGAGGGATCAGTCAATGACCAGTCAATGACATACAGTATTCAGTCACTGACGTCGTCTTGAGTCCGGTTGTTCCTTCTCCTTGTTTTGTAACAGTTGAAAATTGATATAAAGCACTAGTGGAAATCTTAACAAGTTTGCTTCGAGGGGTGCCATGTCCTCATCGGTCTCATTCTGGCTGCACTACTGCTATTTACGATTTCGGAAACGAATAAAATATCGATTTACTACAATGTCGGCTGATGTAAAAGTTAAAGAGCTGAAAGGTCAGAGATGTTGAAACATATTGCTACTGTAGTCATTAAATATTCATACAATGCGCAAAAGCTCCGCACGATACGCACAAATGTTCTAAGAACAGACCGCATAAAAACATTTTAAAGTCAAGGAAATAACTTGATTTCATAGAAATAATTTCAACATATTTCAACGATTGTTCAGTCATGAGTAGCCTGAGTTTTGTCTCATATATACACACACATGGGTAAAATTTACTCAGCCTATTACCCTAACTAACGTGGTAGTTTATGTAATAAAAAAGCGTTCATATCTGGCAGATCTTTACCGTCCTCTTTCCGCTGAAGTCTTTAACAAGATTGATCGTCATTCTGCTTAAAAATGTTTCATCACTTGCTGACGTTACATTGATTGATACCAGATCACTAAGCATTGCTAAGTTCGAATGAATCAGAAAACTGAGGCAGCCACACAAACATGTTACCAGATGTCTTAGGAGAGGAAGCGGTCTTTTATAAGCTTGGACAACTGGAACACGATTGAGCTCAAAATCTTCTGTGGATTGCGTGGAAGGCTTGAGTTGATAACTCTGCTGAAAAACAAATTTTTTACCATTCCTGATTTTTGCTTGGTTTTAACATTTCCTTTCCGTTAAAAAATGATGACTACCTGGACAAATCGTTTTGCAAAACATCTGAGACACTGTAATTAAAATCATATGAAACACCGATACTGAATGAATAATTGTATAATTGGGAATAAATTGCTGTATCAAAAACAGGAATTTTTTTAAAATCAAGTTAAAGTTCACACTGTTGTTTCAATATGTGAATGAAGTGAAATATTTTAAGGTACTGGTTTGTTGCCCGAAATGGAACTTACCGCGGTGTCTTCACGAAAAAAGTTCTTCTTTGGATCATTCTGGCGAATCTCGTCTGGTCAAATTTGCTTGTACTACCATCGGTGACTGGTTGGAGCAGTGTAAAGTAAGATATATGGGAAGTTAGCTTTCAAGATAAATACAGTAGCTTTAAGCTCTTCTGTGAATAATGCGTTCAGCGAATTTGTTCGTACTTGTGAAACTACGTTGAAGGATTAGTATTTCTGAATAAAGTACATTTAAAAATTTTAAATTTGAACTTCGCAGAACAGAAAGCGTCAGACGACTCCACTGCAGTAATGGGGTTTTGTGAAAATTAATCAATCTGTAAAAAACATTTTCATCCAATTTTTTTCCAAATAGCCTTTCAGGTGGTGTCAGATCGTTTATTCTATGACTTTGTCACGAATCTTCTTCGCACCTAAAAAGACGTACTTTTTAGAAGATTTTGCGTCTCTTGTTTCCAATCTCTACGAATCAAAAGAAGCGATCCTCTCATGTGCTAGATTCTTGGTTTTTGTCGCCTGCTTTTCTTTTCAACTCAACTGGCATCATCCTCTGTATTTATTAATAAGGGCAGTTTTCATGAGATGACCAAAGGAAGGAGCGTAGCCAGGGGGGCAATTGTCCCCCAAATTTCGAAAGTCGAACCAAATTTTTTCAGGTCAATCAAGCTTTTGATGTGTAAGCCAAATAAATACATCAGTACAAATCAACCAAACTGCTCAAGGAACCTGACTTACTTAAGCTTTTGGTCGAACCCTGATCAAAGCAGTATGGTTTACCAATTGCCCACGATTTATAAAACGTTGTGTATAGTGTAAATGCTGGAGAATTCATATCATGGCTAACGTTTGCCTGAAGTTTAAGCTCCGCGTGGCGTTAGTGATAATGAAATACAAACAAGGAGTAACGATTTTCGCTGCTGTTTCTGACGCACCAGCTTGCTGCATCCATCTTACGGGTGGCGCAAACTTCATTTCAAGACCATTGCAGAAATTCCTCTCTGATGTTTCTGTTGTGCTATAAATAGTGTATAACTTACCCTTGTCTGCAGCATCAGCCGTAGCCTTATTAACATGGCAGATTTTTGGTTTTGAACCGCTTTAAAACTAAATGCGGGAATATTGTGGTGATACACATTTTATATGGCTTGAAGATCAAACTTTGGCTATGAAGCAATCCAGTTCCGAAGTCTTTTTTATAAGGCCATAGACACTTTTTAGCAACAATACCGTTAATTCTAGATATTTATTTGTGATGATTAAACATATATTGTGACGGTTGAATCATGATTATGTGGAGCCTTAACGTTTTCATCAATGATTTCACATACTTTGCCGGAGAGTAAAAAAACAGTTTTCTCTAGTAGGCCTACTCAGAGTCCGACCTGTACATAATCTGAAAGTGTTTCAAATTTCATTTGATGTTTGCCACCGTATCCTAAAGTAAATTTTAAGTTATTCAGCTGTGATAGGAAGAGTCAGCAGCAAAACCCAATGTAAGTAGGAATACACTTTTTATTTTGTAAGTGCTGAGGGAATTGACACTTGCATTACTGACAGATTGCTTGCAATCTGTTTTTTCGATAAAGCGAATGTGACTAAAATGAAACCAAAATATTTTTCCCCGCCATTGGATTTTGTTATTTAAACATGAATGGATTTTTAAAAATATTCCAATAGCTTACGCTACAATGCTAGAGCAGTGGTTCCCAAACTATTTTGAGTTCGACCCAAATCTGAGTTTGGTGAACATCTCACGACTACGTTCGTTCTCTATCAGCAATCTACTCTTTTTTGAAGTACCTACGATAACGTAATAACCAAGCCTCTACTTCGCTCATATTTCGGTAATTATTATTCTTTAGGTTTTCAGTAGGTTATTGCTTTTTGCGTTTATTGGAGTGTTTTCCAGTGATTTCGGGTTTTAGTACAAGATATCCACATCAGGATCCATTATCATTTCTCCATTTTTTTCAAAGTTTTAGCAAATAGGCTTCCCTCAGCGGAGTTTGCCCTCAAACCTCCAGTTACGCCACTGACGTCAACCAGTCGCTCACGAATAAGACAAGAGTCACGTCTTATATGCGCTCATGTTTTGTATTTCGGGCGTCGGTGTGTTAGAGTGAAGTTCCTACTCGGCTTCGATTGAAAGTGTGGTGGTGTACATCAGAAGCATGCGAATATAACAAGCGCGATCATAATGTGGTGGCAGCGATTTCTTGTTCAACTGCGATATTGCCTGGAAAAAAGCATACTGTAGATCTTGCACTTGTAGCATCGAGATTTTCACATGCGCTTTGGCAGGAAAATTATACGAGCAAATGGAGGATTTGATCCAGAGTAGAAGCTAGGAATTCCACTGAAAACAAACTGTTCAAACTTTTCAACTCAATGAAAATATACGTTACATCTGCCGGCATAAATCTGAAGCATGTTCTGAAAAGGGCACCAAAAAAGTGCATGTTTTATGGATGATACTTTAAAAACAAGGAGAATCGAATATTTAAATGTTGGGACTTGGTTGTTGTTTGCCCCCCATCAAAATTTCTGGTTACGCGCCTGACCAGAGGACAAATCGTATACTCGTATTGCGAAACTTAAACATACTTTTTTTCTTTTCGCAAGCCAGCAAATTGACTAAATCTGATTAAAAAGATTGTCAATAACTTTTACAACGAGCGTTAAATATTTCTGAATACACTGTAGCTTTTAGCACCAATCAGAAAAATTATGGTTAAACCAAATAGAGGCAAATTCATGTCGCAGACATTTCGATAATTACTGCTACCATCGTCCATCGTCAGTAGGAGGAAATATGAACTGCAGTCTGCTTGCTGCAAATTTTCTGTAGCTAGTAGGGAGAATGGCGCTGTGAAAATCAACAAAGATCGAGATAAACTGTGACGGCAGTGACTTTAGCAATAATTTCATTATTGCTTGAATCGCATACAAGCGCAGGAGTGGGTCCAGCCAGTAAGCTTAGGAAGGCGATTTCAGTAATATTTGGCAGAATGTCTCATTACAAGTTCACTACTGTAAGATACATGAAGGATACTTCACAACATTGCTGTGACAAAACAATGGACGTCAAAATGACCTCATCTCGCAAACGCTGTTTTCCGAATTGTACAAAATCATGGTATGAAAAGCTACTTTCGAAGGTTTTAGGGATGGCGATCGCCCCAATCACACAACCCCTGGATCCACCCTGTATAAACGTACATCATCTTCCCCTCAATCCAACGCTCATTTCACAATCTGATTCACAACTATGATTTTTCATTGTTTACTAAGATGTTTTCTTAAAATTTTTCTTTCTCACATTCAAACTCGTTTTATAATAATCATGCAGGCTAAAACTTGCAAGTTTCTTTGGTTTTAAATTCTTGTCTGTGTCCCATTCTTTATCAGGTTTGACGTAAAGACGATGATGTGTACACTCGACCTACAGCAATCATACAGCTACAATATCTTCGCTACTTCGCTTGGAATCCTTGTGCCCATGTCAATCACGTCTTTCAGTTACTGGAAGTTGTTTATGTAAGGGTAAGCTAGATATGCGTTTATGCGAACAACACCTGTAAAGACACAAACAAAAAGTGTAGAACACACAAACAACAGGTGTTTCACACACATGCGATCATTTATCGGGTTGCGTGGCTTTGGATCCGGAAAAAAAACTTTGCTGAAGGATACCTTCGCCACACACGGATTTATTTCTTAGTAAAATCTGAGTGGTTAAAATATTACAATTTTTCTTTGTTTTTGTTGTTTTCCTGAATTAGGAAAAATATGTTTTCACCCATTTGAAACATTCACGGAGATTTCATCCGAAATTCCTGAAGTATTGCAGACTTGCCTCAAGCAATGGTCAGCGACAAATACAACAAAAGAGAATAGTCCTGTTACTCTGTAACTTCTGTTGCAACTGTGCTTAGTGGCATTCTCATTCCTTCTATAATTACATGCATCTCCAACCAACGTCCACTAACAAACAACATCCAGGCGAAGCAAAAACTCTCATATGAAGTATGCCAATATAATGTAAATGTTTGTCGCATCGAAATCTCATGCACAGTACTCAAAATATTTGAAAAGACGTTTGTTGGTACAGAACTTGAAGATGGCGTGAAGTAGGTGTTTTGGTCCGCCTACCCTCTCCAGCGCACCGTCCCCTCTTAAAGAGGGAAAGGGCATGGCCGA
>JGI24158J21664_10011449_pt1 | contig 11803 bp, 9 predicted proteins | sample Ectturendosymbi3_FD_21664 | JGI IMG/M metagenome (IMG submission 21664)
CTAAAATAAACAAATTAATTAATTATCTAATTAGCTAATTAGTCAAACATTTTTACTAACTTACATCACAACTTTTGAACCCGAAACCCCAGCAGGTAATCCAAAGTATATAAAGACTCGGATTGTAGCCTAGTTTTCAGTAAAAACTTCAGCGAAATACTACCAACTAACGGATGGCGCCCAGGGTCAGGCAAAGTGGGCCAAGGTGGCCTAAAAGTCCTCCAATTATGATGTCACTCACAAAAAACCCGCAACCCCCAAGCAAAAAATTTTTTTCGAGTGCAGATTAGAAGACTTGCCGCGTCTTTTGAGACTTTTACCGGGTCTGTAGACCATACCGGACTGGAGAAATTCCCAGGCAAAGCCACGTGCATTTAGGCGTTTTTTTTTCCNAAAATCCCCGTCAATTCGGTCAGAAACATAGACTAATGAATAGTGTTATGATGAGTTTAATATNACCATGGCACAAATGACCACAATAACTCAGCGAAAAAAAATAACACAGGTGGCCGCTGATATTATTTTTAACTATAACTCGCGAACTCGGCTTCAGAAGAAAGCAACACATCTTTTGAAGTACANTGCATGNACTTGTGACATGAATTCGGCGAAAAACCCTGTTTTAATGTTGCCAAAAAATGTAGTGGTTTTTANTCAAAAAGCCATGGAGCAGAAACTAAACATGTTTGAAATAATTTCAACAACAAAAAATCAAGAATTAATTAGGGGTTTAATCAATCATTTTGTTGCTTTCAAGCCATAACTTTTGAACCGGAAATGGTAGAAAGCGAATCAAAGGCTCAAGAGACTCAGATTATAGCCTAGTTTCCAACAAAACCTTGAGTCAAAAAATTCCCTCTAGCGGTTGGCACCCAGTGCCAGGTAACCTGAGCCAAAATGGNNAAAAACCTATCGTGCTTATGACGTCACACCGAAAAACCTGAAGTCCAAAACTTTCCGTATTTTTATTGCAATCTAAAAGACTTACCGNNTGTTTTGAGGGTTTGAACAGCTCTCTAGCGCAATTGGCAGATGAGTTATGGTTCATGTGGGTCTTCAAGGTAAAAACAACTCGAAGCCAAAGCCGTTAACTTGGTAACGCTCTCCTCGCATTTTTACCTTTTTTGATGAGAGATTACTAAGAACAATGGTTCCCAACTGGTGGATCGCAACCCCAGAGTAGGTCACAGAGGAGTGGGTGTGGGGTCACGAACAACAACCTCAATAGTTTGCTGAGTTTGAATTTTTCTAACTGCACATGTCAACGTTGTGTTACATCAGCAAAACTGAAAAATGGATATATATTTGTGAAGTTCACATTATCTCCATTGTAATTCGTATCTGGTTTCCACTGTACAGTTTTGATTGACCTTAATATAGCAATTAGCTGCCATTAGAAATAGTAAACACTGGCCAGTGACACTGAGATTACGTCAGCCTCATAAACATTTGTCCTGCTGTAAATCATTGCCTGCTGAAATTCCAACAAAAAACAACCGATATTTTTATAGTTATATTTCCATGTGACATTCATTATTTTGTATTTGTTATGGTTCACGCTTATGATTACAGCAAAAAGTAGCATATAGCTGACAGATGACAGGATCTTACCAACAGGCTGAACAAGTGACAGTGATGTGGACAAACATTCAAAGTAACTTCTTAACAGTGTAATTTTCTGTTATGCGCTTCAAATCAAATGGTTGCATTTTAAAGAAGGTAATGTTCTTGCATTTCCTGCAATTGAAACTCAACATAACAATCGCGTATTCACTTTCTGAATGAAATAGTTATGTTATTCATGTCTGAGTAATTATGTTATTCACGTATTTGCAACTCCAAAATCATTCCTCAGCACATGACTTGTTATCCGAAAAATTGCTGGCGCAGTTCTGGTGTGCTACGCAACAATCATACCCAAACCTAACTGTGCTGCCTTTTCATAATCTGCATCTAATCATTTCCACCTACCTCTGTCAGCAGGGGTGAATATTAGGGGAGGTAAATGAGAGATGGTCATCTAGCACACTCCCCTTTTTTCAGAGATGCTGCAGGCACATTTTGAGAGTCTCACACTTAGTTTTTGTCTGGTACTTTTTTTTGGGTCATAAACATAAGTTTTTGATGACCAAAACGAATTAAGTCAATTCGGTCATAATCTCCCAAAAGGTAGGCTAGTGAATACAGTTTCAGAGAATTTTAATACTATGACGAGATGAACAACAGAAAGGTCTCAGCAAAAAAACAACCTAGGTTTTTGCGTTGTTCTGTTAACAAGCTTATGAACCACTTCAGAGCCATGTTTAATAGGACATGAAGCAAGTCATAAGTTTTTCAAAATAAAGCAACAATTATGTGCAAATGTGTCAAAGGAGGCCTCTCAACAATTGTTTTGGGGCAGCTTTGTGGGAGCTTGCCTCAGGCCCCTAAATTCTGATATACACCCCTGTCTGTGAGGCTGGATTTTCAATTTTGTCCACATTAATACCTTCAGTGCAATGTGAATTCTGTGCAATTATTCAGCTGGTGCTGGACGGTTTTAGGGCTGTTTTCATCTAACAGCTAGACTCATAATTGAATAATTTAAAAAGTACTTGTCCGATTGACCTCAAATTTTCTGGTAAGATGCATTTTCACAATAACATTTGTTAGAATTTGGTTGCAAATGATAAGTTCAGGGTTTTTTTAAGGCGTTTTAGGGACCCGATTCGGGTCCCTAGAATAGGAGAAAATTATCATCGGGTCCCCAAAATCAGAGAAAATCGGGTCACTAGAATCAGAGAAATCGGGTCCCTACAGATCCTTGCCAGGTACCCAACATTTTCCTTTAAAAAAAACGCTGGATAAGTTATTGCTTTTACTCAACCTATTGAACACAAAATAGGGCATTGCCAGCCACATGCAGCAACAGATAGTCCAATGCACTGAGAACAGAGTCACAGAGTCTGGTTGCTTGATTCAACAATTAAGAGCTCGTAAACTTCTTGATGCATTGAACTAAAATTTTCAGGCAAAATGGATAACAACCAGAACATTCTTGCAAATCTTGGTTGCAAAAAATTTAGATTTGAAAAAGTTATGGTGCTTTACAGAACTACTGCTCAACCCTGCTGAATAGGATAGTTTTGTAGCCTACTTGCATCTGTAGTTACAAATCAAAAGTACTTAACTCAACAGATTTTCATTAGCATTTCTTCAAATTCTCAGAGATGATGCACATAGGTATGAAGATCATACATGAACATTTTCTTTGCACAAATATAAGTAAAAAAAGTTTATCTTTACACACACAACAACTGTCAGGTCCTAAGTGCTTTGCAAAAAGTGTTGTAGCCTAGGCCTAGCAAAATGTTGCTGGATAACAAACTGCATTACTAAAAAAGTTATTGCTAATATTACCTAAAATTTTCAACGATTATGTGGGTAGGTATGGAGAACATTATTGCAAATTTTCATTGCAATCAACCAAGTAAAAAAAATGTTGTTGTGTGTTACGAAACAACTGTTCACACCCAACTTTTTTGAAAAAGTCCTGTAGCCTATGCCTAACAAGATGGTTTGCTGCCAAACTTCATAACTCAAAAAGTTTTTGGTCAATTTGTATGAAATTTTCAGGATTGATGTGTCTAGGTACGAAGAACATTTGTGGAAATTTTTGTTGAAAGAAAAAACAGTATGAGAAAAGTTGTCGTGCTGGCATACGTATGTATGAATTTTTTTATCTTGTTGGCTGTTACACAACAATTTAAGTTGTAAGCAATGGCTGTGACTGAGCGCTATGTGATATTTTCGAATGGTGTTGCGACATTGAAAAGGTTAAGAACCTCTGATTCAGAATATTGTTTTTCTTACCGATTCACATCAAACATATGCGTTACTTGCAAGAATGTGCCAAAAATAATAAAAATAACACCAAAAGCAACTTGACAAACGAGTTTACAAAACCTAACACAAGTCTAATCATCAAAAGTAAAAACAAGGCAAACATGAAACCAATCATGGGATAACAGCTTTTTCCAAGATTTTAACATAAAACATATTTGTACATCCATAGATGAACTAATTTCATGCAGCTATGTGGTGAAAAAAGATTTATATTCTCAGTGAACATGTATCTGCTAGTCAATGTGGGAGCTAATTTATCTCAATGAATGGTTTAAACAACATTCATACCAACAGGTAGGAACTAGCAACAACACTGTGAAAGCAGACTCAAAATGGCAGATTTTTAAACCGCCCCAGCTTTACCAATCCCCACGTTGCAATCAGTGCTTTTTGCACACTTACAAGCATGTACACCCAAACCATACTAATATTTCCTAATCTACACTAGCATTAAACAGAAACTTGTTTTAAATACTACTGATCTTGAAACAGTGAGCTTCAGCCAGCACATATTTACCTTCTGTTTTTGGATGTTAAATCTTCAACTTCAAATTTGTTAGNGATGAGTTTGTCATTTTCCTGTCTCAACTCTGCAATTGCTTCCCTGTTGTTAGCGAACTTTTCCTCTGCAATTATTAACAATAGTGGATCAANCCTGATGTTGTTTCAGCTTGCATTACAACATTAAAAGCAATCTATCAAGCAAAGAAATTTAGAACGCACACCTCCTACTGATAAACTTCACAAAGTGCAGAAAACAAAGTTTTCTTTTTATACAACATGTATCTTGAGAATGCTATCAACATTGATAATTGAACATCATGTCAGCAACATTCATACAGCATCTAACAAAGTCCCATATTGAGAAGCACCTCATTAGGGTGGCTCAAATAGGCTTTTCATGCCTGACACTGACTTGCCCTTTACACGTTTCACCGTAACACACTGGGTGCAATGCTGTCGCGTTGTGTCTTGTACCTTACTGTGCGAATCGGTGTTGTATCTGGCTGCAGATAGCTGCGCAGCGTGAAGTGTCTTTCTTGAAACTGCTTTGTTGTTTTCAATTTATCTTTTGACTATGACTTACGAACCAGAGGAGCTATGAAAAAATTTCACACATTTTTACAAAGCTTTATTTTTACCACATGCAATGATGTAATTTTTTTGACTCTGTGGCATCACTGCGACATATTGAAGGGCAGCAACCACAGCTCCCTCATTGGTATGACCTGTTCGAAAAAGGATTGGTAAACCATTTGCAAATGACTTTGTTGAGAATCTGGTACTGTAATCAGTACAAGTTTTCTCATTGCGATTTGTTCACAGTAAACCTCAACATCTATCACTTTGTTTGCCTGGAGCATGGGCACAGAATGTAATGAATTGCAACACGCCAATAAAAACAATGATTTATGACATGGCAAAAAGGAAGTAATTGTAGTACAACACATAAAAGGGAATTTACACATGCTTCAAGGTTTGATATTTGTTGAAACTTGGTATCATGCACAGTGAAACCTCACATACAGTACAGCCTTTGTATTTTTGCTTTTAGCACACTTCCTGCAAAATTTGTGAGACTCTATTTTGGGCTGTTGCTGGAATATTTCTATTTTCACCATAGATACCTATTTTACCTGAAATGTCCAAATAAAATTAAAAGTTTAGCAGCACAAAACTAACTGCAAACCAACAATGTTGGATCTCAATGTGAAACAACTTATCAGAGAGTGGGATTGTGGTGAACACTCTGTACTGTATTGTGGCAAACTGCTCCTCCACTTATCTCTTTATTCACTCAGTTGTGTGAACCCAATTGACCAAGAAAAAAGCTTTGCAAGTACCTCAGACCAGTCACGATCCACCTGCGTGATCAATTCGGTAGTAGATGAATGCTGCTGGTAGTTCTTTTAAAGCATAGTTTAGGCCATGGGGTCATGACCTTACACACGACGACTACATACGCATCATGATGCGCATTATTTTCCATACGCCTGCAAAGTGTTACGAGGATTGGGGGGCAGCAGCCTTTGGAGATCTTGAATAATCACATGTCGAGAGAATAGCACGCCTATAGCAGCTCTTAACCACTACATATAATGCTCTGTTTTTAGCTCTTTGATAGTTTTCCTGGCTCCAAACCAAGATAGCACCAAGCAAGGTCGAAGATGTAATTATACTACTTGGTCTTCAATTTTTCCTGTGCCATTGTGATCATACCACTGTAGCTAGGATCGGATCTATCCATTTGGAGGATAAATGGCTTTACAAATTTCACAACTACTCAAGTTGTCATGAACTGTCATGTTATGAATGTTTCACAAAAATCCAATCTCTTCCTCTTGCGTTGTAGATAAAATTATTTTGATTATTACCCACGATTCATGACCATAGGTGAGGATCAGAAAAAAGACCAATTTAGAAACTGAAACTTCGCACTGCTGCAAAGCTCCAGTTTCATGATTACAGAACATAATTCCAATGTAATGTTAATTCATTCGAATTTTTGGTGGCGGCAGTTAGTGGCAGACCGAAGCCTGAAATTTTCCTCCTGCCGAGGCAATTTGGGGTGAACACACTTGCCTAAGGAGTGCCAAGGCAGTTCACTCACTGGCCGTGGATCGAACACCCAACCTTCCAATTGAGAGGCGGACAATTTACCACTGAGCTAGTGCCGCCCCCCAGCTAGAGCTAGTGCCACTGAGCTAATGTAATGTTGTGGCTTACCATTCTGTGTATCAATCTCCTTGTTTTGCCACTTTAATGCGACCCCAAGGCACTTGAACTTCAACCTACTGAAGTGTATTACTGCTCACTTGTAGCATATACTCACTTGGGTTTCTGCAGAAACATAATACCTTGGTCTTTTATTGCTAATTTTCATTTCTGCTTGACCATAAGCAACTGAAATTCAGTGATGTTCATGTTGAACAACTTGTTTAAATGATGCAAACCTCGTGATGGGCATTTAGGAATCCTAAACTATCCAAATCGAAAATGCTAATTTAAACCTGATAATTGGGTTCAGTTTAGATCTTCCACAACATCAGCAGTGTACTTGATTCCACCACATGAGAGTTAATGTGCACAAGCAAACATTTTTCAGTGCAGTCACGTATGTTTTTCTCTTGCATCACGTGAAAACAAGAGCACTACTGCGTATGCACAGACATTTTTTCAGTCCATTCATGTGCGTTTTTCTCTTGCATTGCATGGAAACAACACTAAGTATGCACACACAGACATTTTTTCAGTCGACTCGCAGCATTTATCTCTTGCACCACATGGGCAAGTGGAAACCAAGCACTATGTGCATACACAGATATTTTACAGTTCAACACAAGATTTTTTGAGACACCAACATGCGCAGTGATTTCTGCAGTTACTTAACCGACTACATGCATTTGCAAGTCGTGGAGTGCATTATTACTTGCATGTTTTAAATTCAGTTATAGTCGTTTTGTTAACATGTCAGCTGGAAAAGTTCCTGGAGAAAGGAAAACTGTGAATGGTCAGTTGTCTTTGCTTGCACAAATGGTTTGAGAAAATCTTTGTACAACTTGCCACATCAGCTTCTTCTAAAAGACCTTTTTCCAATGCATAATTAACTGCCACCAAGTTGTGATCACGGTTAACACACAGACATTTGGAAAACCTTAATGCATTGCACTACATCAGCAGCGCAGAGCTTCACTGTCATTACAGGCCCCTTTGTGCCATAGGTACTCAGGCACTCAGCAGTAATGCTGATCAAATATTACACGCTGCCACCGTAGGTTTCAAATGCTAATGTTTTGGAACAGGCAACAGCATTTCCCTTCTAACGTTGTATGCGATTATTACAAAACAATCACATCACTCCACATGTGTGCTTCCTGACACCGTTGGTATCTGCAGCTTGACAATGAATGGAACATGGATATTTCATGAACTATGTGATATAAAAATGCTTCCAAATGTTCTAAAAATCAGTTGCTCCTGATATAATATCTTAAATTCTGAAATCCTTTAGCGTTTAGCAAACCAACGGTCATCAGTTGAAATGTAAATTTGAAATTGTTGGCTTGTTGCCCATGCATTGCGTGTTATCTTAAACGTGCACATTGCCTGTGTGACGTAATAATTGCCCGTATTAGTTGTGGAACGTTTCCCACACCTGTGGCCATTTTTCTGCTTGCTTTGGACGATACATGCACTGCAGTTGGGAACACGTTTATTTGTAAAGAATTTAACACATTTGGTGCAAAGGTGTTAAACATAGTCGCATGCGTCTGGTAGTTACCCAATGCCATAAAATTAACTTTAAAAGTGTTACTTTCACGACAAAGCTTCGCACTTAAAGGGATGAGACACGACTAGACAGCACCAAACACAATGTGCTGAAGCCTGAAAGTTGAACAGGCAGTGTTGATATTGGCACATCAGTGAAGGGAGTCATTTCGGCAACAGTTGCTGCGGATAAATGACACTCAGGTTTCACACCATCTGAGCAGTGCGCTTCACACTCTTCCAAAGTTAACTATGCAATTAATTGATTTAAGTTTACAAATGAAAAGAACATTTCCATTTGAATATCTGGTTTATGCAAATAACCGTTATACGATTAATCGTACTATTTTCGTATATGGACAGTTTCGGTTTGGGATTCTAGAATCCTACTATGCAATAAAGCAATTTACACGTTTAACTGAAGTATGAAATTAGTTGAAGTCATTTGTAGTTGAGCTAGACCACTAGCCAAGTTTGGTTGGGTCTGAGGACACCTATACCCTGGAAAAATGAGTTTTATACTAAAAAGTATTGTCAAAATTAGGCCTTTCCTGGCATAACCACTTTTGCTTGGCAAAAATGCACCACTGCATTAAAATCAAAACATTTGTTGTTCGATGTTGCGAAAATGTATCGTTTGTGTGATAAAAGGATGAATTGTTGATTTCCAGTGCCGGATTAAGGAAAGTGCGCTGTGTGGGCCTCCTTGGTTTTTGAGTGAACAATGTTTTTTTGTGTTTTTTTTAGCAATTCTCAGGTGCAATGCGTTGTAGAAGAAAAACAGAATAGGATTCAGTATTCTGGATTCGGTTTAGCTATTCTGGAATAATTATGGAATAGCAAACTATCCTGAAATGCCCATCCCTATGCAAACCTAAAATCATTTGAAAGTGCAACCGGTTNATCCTGCTGCTTCCAAAATTGGTTTGTCTGGTAACCCCTGATATAGACACGAAGATTGGTTGCANGACACACCTGGTTGTGGTTCAACGCGGAGACTTTTGAGTAGTACAATGTTGTGACAGTCAGTAACAGGCTGCTGCAATTACTTCCTGATTGTGAATGCTAAACAAGTAACAACAGCTCCAACAGCGATCTGCAATTTGCTTTACCAAAAGCATGTTCAAACTCGGTGCCAAAATGATAAAACATAGTGCAATAGAAATCTGGTCAAGAATTTCTTTAGAAATAAAAAATAAAACGTGTTGGCACTTTTTGGAGGAGTATAAGAAATGTGTATAACTAGGATAATAGAAATATACTCATTGATTGGTGTACATAAACCAAGTGGTTTGATTTAATTACGTAATGTTGTTACAGTGGAAACTGTCAATAATGAAGTATCTCCATTAAATATTACGTCGTTTGGTTGTTCACAAAAATTGGTCACATCAAACCAGTGTATGAAGTAGTGGGATGCTGTAGCCTATAGACACAGAGTGGCAAATTTCCGTTCTCAGCATGCATTGACAGCAAGTTCTTTTCTGCAAAGCATGATTGCGCGACTGGTTCTCAACCAGCTTAAATCTCGTGACACCATTGCAGTGCTGCAGCGATCTACAGCTTTTGATGCATTTCTTCTCTAGCATACACGAATATTTTTGAATGTGTGAAAACAGTAAATGTTTAATTTGATAACTCTAAACCATTTTCTTCTGGTGGCTTGGTTTGCCTGCAATACATTTTACTTCAATTTACTGTATAACCGCGTTATCCATATTACATTCTATACCCAGAGCAAAAGACTTTTACTAAATATTATGCACTGCTCCCTTTACAAAATAAGCAGTTTCGCTCTTGGGAGGTCTGCAGCCTAGATGACCCTTGGTCCTTCGCGGCCTCCCACACCCTTCTGCGTTTTATAAATCGATGTACTTGGAAGTCATCGCAGTACTACATTATAATAAGCATGTTGACGTCGTTCATGCGTATGTCTCAAAAGCTTGTGTTTCATCAAAGTTAATGTATTTGCACCATCAAGTGTATACTCTCTACTACCGCCATGTATGCATTCTCATCTTCCTTCATGTATTTGCGTTTTCCATGTTACTGCGATGCATGCTTAAATTCAAGCGACTTGCGCGTGGCATTGAAGACGTTACTCAATACAATACAATCTTCTTCAATCTTCTACTCAAGGAAAACACCGCAAAAACTTTCCTCAAGGATCTACTCATATGGTTTGAGATTAGAAAACATGCTTAGACTTCTTGGGCATATTCCCAGGATATGTTGAACCACTGTTGAGGCATGAAATTTCATTGCACCAGGATGAAAACTGCAGTGGATATCCTCTAATTTTTGTTTAATTCTTCCGCAGCATGTCTTTCTAACACACTCGACATGCACTTTTTCAGCTAACATTTAAAGATTTCCTGGATTCCTTTTTCAAAGCCCTTTACATACATTTTTCCAGGAAGTTCTAGGAACAAAATACCCAGTGCATTCATTCCTATCTATGGGGATCATCACCTTAGTTTGCCAATCTTTCAGTGCCCTTCCAGAACAGCCCTTGACACACATGAGTCTGACCAAGAACTCCTCAGTCCAAAGCTTCAAGCAGTTCAGGTTGGATTTTATCACAAAAAAACAGCCTTCATTGGTTTAACAGATAAGGAGATTCTTGGGCGCAGTGATGGTGTTTTCCTCTCCCTATTGCACCTTCTGCATGTCTGACCTTATGAGAATGACTGAGTTCAAAAGATCTTTGAAAACACTCTTCATCAATAAACAGTGTTCTCATTGCAGAGCAAGACACCATTCAGATTTTTGATGGCATTCAGAAATTTTATATCTTTGCCATGAAAATCACATGTTTTGGTAGAAAATATTGACGTGCCTCACCAGTGAGTCAAACTAGTTTTTTACAAAATTATTTCAAGATTATATTTTGGATTTTTAACTCTTGGGCGTCAGATCTAAACAGGCCACAAATGGGTCATTCATATCAACTGTCCTAGCCAGTCAACCCACCATATCAGATTTTACTCAAATTTAACAAGCAGATAGAACTTTGCATGCTGATTCCAACAAACTAATTTTTTAAATATTGGTTAAGGTTTTGCCAAGTTGTGGACCATACAAAATGACTACTTTTGGTGGTCAATGAAGCAATTTGACAAGCAAGAAAATCTTCAACAAACTTTAAAACTAAATCATTCTCACAGTAATCATTTGATTAGTGTAAAAACTTGAATAGGTTATTTCAAGTATCTTATCTTCACTTGTGAAGAAAAACATCAAAAAATACATGCTCTAAACATGGGTAGTCACCAAAATCACTCATGTGTTACATAAAATTTGAATGCCAATAACTCAACGAGCACACATGTGAGTGGCATGTGCAATACATCATCTAAAAGCTCTCATCAAGGAGTTTGTAGTCTCAACATATCTCATTGCTTTTTAATTCATTATTGCCCAAGGACTGAGTTCATAAGTGAAGTAGTTTTAAACAAATGAATTAATTATCTAATTAGCTGATTAGTCAAATATTTTTACTAACTTACATCACAACTTTTGAACCTGAAACTCCAGTAGGTCATCCAAAGTATCTTAGTAATGTCGTTGTAACTAGCCACAGTTCGTGTGTCTTTCTTTACTTGTTTTCAAGTGCCAACATTTTGCCTGTGAGATTTGTCTTACATTT
>JGI24158J21664_10011450_pt1 | contig 11803 bp, 4 predicted proteins | sample Ectturendosymbi3_FD_21664 | JGI IMG/M metagenome (IMG submission 21664)
CTCAGCCCCTCCAAATTTAAATATGAAGCACTATAAATCAGTGGAGATTTTAACAAATTTTCAGAATGTCAAGACCCTGCGCAAATGTAAAGTCCCCTGTTGAAAACGTTCTGGCAACCGCTCTGGTTTAAATCTCACATCCTTGCGCGTGACGGTTTCGTTGCATTCGATTATATTAGCAGTCTGAAAAAGTAACTAACACTCGAATCGCGAACCTAGCAGTTGCAACCATTTGGGTGCGTTGTACTTGACGTGTTTTGCTCGTGTGTGTGAGATTTTTACAGCTGCGGTAAGCGAGTCGCAACAGTGGCGATTCTAAGGGAGGCCTGGGTGAACCATTGGCTGGCCCCCCAGTTGTGTCTCGAATTCACGTTCAAGTTCTTTAGGTTAACAGAAAAAGTGCTCATGCAAGATAGACATTTACGTTGGCCCCCTACTTTTTCTTTAGCCCCAAAGTGGCCCCCACACTTTTGAAATTCTAGAATCGCCACTGAATAGCAACATGGTCCTCACGTTGTGCTTTAAGGACTTTACGCCTCCAAACATATGTGGAATGTGTTTGGTTTTTCAGCACAGATAAGACAAAAGAGATGTGAAACTTATTAAAAATGTAGCCCGTGTGTTTTGTCAAATATTTAGCCAAGACGTTTTCGGTTGATTTGCCTGCAAAACGTAATAATCCTGTTCCCGCCATCCAAGTACGATTTCAACAATTCTGCGTCACTGAACGCTTTTGCGTCGAAGGTAGCAACAAGCGCAGTGATCGTGAGGCACTCTGGTAATGATTTAGAATTTTTTGTTGACCGTACTTTTAGAGCGTCAGTATCGTTATCTTCGGCTTTGCGCAAACTGATTAACGCTGTTCCATTATTTCCTCGTAACAGTGGGAGAGGGGCCTCACAAGGGGATTAGCCTAGTAGGGCCTCGCATCAGCTAAATCCGACCCTGCAGCAGAGTAACGATAAATGCAAACAATCAGACGAATCGTCGAGTACCAAATACCATTGTTGATGTCACAAACAGTAATTGCATAATCATGCTACTGCTATGGTGCTGTACACGAGATAACTTGTTATTTATTCATTTATGCTGCTCCAGGCGCTACGTGTAGAAATTGAAATGAAAAATCCAAATCTTCAAGTAACGTTTCTAGTGCAAAAAGGTAGGGGAACGCGTTCCCACACCAAAAAGAAGTGTGGGAACGCCGTTCCCACGCGTTTCCACCCCACTACACCCCTGCGGTTAACCAGATTAAATACAGATGACTGCGAAAAGTTACGCAGTTCGATTATAGTTCAGTACAAGATTACTTATAGTGTTAGACTCTTTTTATAAATGATAATCACCAAAATTAAGAAAAAAGTCTAAAAAAATTAATTAAAAAATGTAAATCGTATAATTTTACAAAATTTACTGTAATATGTTCTTTAATCTGCCTTGGGCAACGGCAATTGGCGGCAGGCCGAAGGTTACGTCAACAAAATTCAGTTTGATTGAAGTTGAAGAGTTGTTTTCATGATGCCAGTTTATGTATCGTTGTGAAAATATTTACAGTGCATGACTGCCGCTTTGATTTCAACTCATTTATGACATTAACCAATGAGATCTGCACCTATATAGAAACAATCCCGAGATCAGTTGAAAAAGTTTAGAAATCAACTTAACAGTTTAAAATCTTAGAGACCGGGCTTGACTTGCTTTTTTGGGCTTAAATAAACCTTTTCAACAGATTAAGTAACACTTTTCAGCTAACTAAGCCGAACCACTTTTGAGAGATAGGTATAATAATGCTAATTAGTATAAGTCAGTTACCTTCGCAACAACTGGTGCAGCTCAACACGTTAGCCTGTTTGACACTTTCCACTAAAATTCGTTTTTACAAGCTTTATAATGCTTGACATGAAATAGAAGCTGATCGTGCTGACCATGGGCGTCCGCAGAAACTTTTCCTGGGGTCGCAACGTCGACATTTTGCTGATCTTTTTCAGGTTGCTGACGTTGCAATGCAGATGGACGTTCACAAAACTATTTACTCTTTCTACACCACAATGAAAATGCCCCATGAAAGCACGCGTTCCATGCGCATCTACTTTGAAATCTTTTTCAAGTGGAGCTGTATACGAGTTTGCCACAAAGATGTACTTTCTGTCATCCGTTACAGACTTTGCTGAATTGGAACATAAATGTCGTTATCATTGTGACTTCCACACAACTGAGTCTGAATTGGACTTGAACTATCAACAACTACGTTTGAGGCTCTCTCATTAGTCTGTACTGGTTGAGCAGAACTCACTTCTGAAATCTTTATTCCGAATTATTTTCTACGTTTGGGCTATCGGAAACGCTTTTTTTGTTCATAAACTACCTAATATCCATTTTGCGAGCACTTTCTAGATACAAATAAGTCATAATTTAAGAACAATCAACGACCAGATCAACATTAGCAGTGAAAAAGCAAGAAAGTTAGACACTCTCGAAAAACTGTTTCAAACAATGAGAAATAGACTTGCATCTTAACACGACTATTGGACAAAGAATTTACTAAAATTAGAACACCACGCAGGTGTGAAAACTGAGCAGATGAATTATGAAACTCGCCACAGAAAATATAGCTTTGCACTAGTACTCGCTCAGAAATCAGCTTTAACGGTTAAGGCGTATTCCCACAAGCCTTTCATATAGGTATTTCTAACAATCCACCAGGGATATCTAGAACTCCGTTGCATGCATCGTTAGTGTTACGAGATTGTGAAACTCAGATCTCTGTACAATCTTCAAGTGCTGTGATTTTTTCTACTGAGTACGTAAATTCGAATTTTATATGCCTGTCCATGTCATGTCCCTGCAGTCATTGTTGTATAGCGTTGCATCGTTAGTGTTACGAGATTTTGATTCGTAAATCGCAACTAATAACAAAAGGTCAATTCTTCGATTTCCACCGCCGGTGTAAGCAGCAACTCTCCTCTTAAAATCGTCCAAGCAAAATTACAAAGTAAGCAGATTTGATCCCCCAACCCTAAAATTGGTCTTCCGTCCCTGTTGTAGCCCTGAATGTATGGTTGACACACACTAAGCCTTTTCCAGTGCCTGACACGCCTGTTGAATTCCTAAAGTTAAAAGGACCTGACATTCATGACAAGCTGCAGTAACCCTTCGATTGTCCACCCGTTTCCGGAGTTTCCTATCCCGGAGTTCTAGATATCCCTGCAATCCACGTAGTTTTATACTGTGTGAAAAGAAACCTGCATAAGCGTAGCTTGATTAAGCTATTCACTCAGGCACATTAGTCACACCCACAATATCCCACTATGAAGGATTTTTCAAACTTGTAGAAGCGGAAGCATTACCACAGATTCAACCCTGCGTCTTTTCACACAATATAAAGCAACATGTCTTACCGTTATCAGCAGTCACTGTCTTCCTGCATCACCTGCCAGAGATGTCTGAAGGAACACTCACGTGGTGGAAAACGCATTAACTATCGTAACTTGAAGTGAACCTTTGAAGATTTGTTGCCATGTTATTGTTACGCAACAAAAGAGCAACAGTAGAACAATGCGCTCGCAAGTTTCACAACGTGAGTCTGCGGACGAAGGAGTAGACATGAGTGAAATGCAAACTCATCCTGGCTCTTGTGCAATTTGAGTGCCGACAAATAGGTGTTATTGCAGGCATTAAATCATTTAATCGGAATTAGGCTGCTTACTTCAGGTTTCTAAAAATTTTTGGTTCTTAGTCCCAATTTCCAGGGGGTGCAAATGCCCGTTCAATTCATCACGTGACAAAATTTAAGTCTGAGGCATGACATGACCTTCCGTTTTTCAGAACACAAACAAGGTAAACCATTGCAAACGAATCAGCATTGTTACACATAAACACTTTCAGTGTATATGGTTCCACTAGCGCTAAGCAACATTGCATATTCAAAGGTCACTTGTTTTTTCTTGAATGAGAAATTAACGAATATAGTTCATCCACGGCCTACTTAAGACATCTTAAATAGGCCGTGGCTCATCCTATAAAAAATGTGGCAAGATTTGAAACAGAAGGTCGAATAAACGTCCGGTCGGACAGAGGGCGAACGCTCGAATGCCGGACAACCGGCGTAAAACTGGACAAATGGCCACCCACAATTATCTCTTGTCTCTTTCTGCTTTCTTTACTTGCGCAGAGAGTTTCTTTCATATGTGAAAGTTTTGCTCATACAACTTGAGCATTAGTGCATCGTCGTCAACAAGCCTCGAATCACTGCTGCCGTCACTATGGAAACGGTAGAACAACGGCAGAGCCGGAGACAACGTGTAGTCCTGCGTTGGGTGCAAGAAGTTATTCGCTTTAAATTCATGCTCCTGTTACGTTGCTAAAGACGTTAATGCCAATACTGGAAATGGTTTTTTAAAGATTAGCAAAAAATTAACCAAACCATGAGAGGTACCCTGCAAATATCTTTGATTTTGAATCACTACGTCATTGTGAATCTCCCACGAGTCATGTTGGGGGAGGTTTGAACCACCAAAAATACCACTAGTGCCGCGACTGGTGATTGCCTCCTTACTGATGTGGCATTTCTCTCTGTCACTTTATAAATGTTGTTATCGTATGATATTACAAATTTTATCTTTTGCTACACAAACCTCTAGCACGTTTTAAGTATTTTTACAAACCAAGGAGTTGTCTGAAAGCTTCAACTTGCATTACTACATCCATCTAATCTAAACTCAACATGCTGCCAATCGTCTGTTGAAAGCCAGCCGCCCTCGTTTTGAAACAATAGCGCCTAGACGACCCTGCGAAACAGGCATCAGTAACTTGCTAGTCAGCACTACATCCATCGCGCTATTCCACTGTAACCAACGTTTAGACCAGGGGTGGCAAACCAGTCAAATACCAAGAGCCACATTTCTTACTGTGTTACCGCAAAGAGCCACATCATACACACGGGCACACATGAACATCAACCATCTTTTCCTCATTCACACACATACCTTAGCTCAGCTAAATTTATTGAAAATATCACACACCAACATGACAATGACAGAACTTTAAAAGCCGTTTGTTGTTATGCATGTTACTTAGTGAGACTTCTGGTAATTATGGTAAAAGCCAGTCGCATGAAACGGGTCAAAGAGCCGCATGCGGCGCGTGAGCCGCGGGTTGGCTACCCCTGATTTAGACTAGTAAAACGGCCAGCCTAGAATGAGTTTAATGATAAAACTTTTGTCAAATTCAGTCAGATCAATAAAAAGCAAATGGACGTTTGAAATACTATCGCTACATTTGCAATTTACGGACCAGATCACCACTATAGATAAGAAAACGAAAAGAAAAGAAAACAAATTAAATTATTTTTGTACGAAAAACATTTTCTGTAAAAAGGTGTGTTGAAAAAAATAATCTTTGTCTGTTTTTCTGTTTTTTTAACAACAAAAATGAAACTTTTTGATTCAATAAAAAGTAGGTCTGATATGTCCTACTTTTTATGGTTGCGTTAGTTTTTCGGCAGGATATTTGCCTGAACTGATTGGCTACAGATAATTTCTGATGTTTTGTTTTAAGTGTTTCGACTTTTGAAAGCGATGTATTACATCAGATGATCTTTGCCATAGATGGTGATAGAATCGACTCGTATCTTGGACATTCTATTGAATAGCTGAAAATGTACACCACGTCGCTGCTACTTCTTGAAATGTAAATAGTGGTCTTAGAGACCACAGGTTTTCAGCGGTTTTAAAAACCTCACCATTAAGTTAATAAAAAACAACTGTAACCAAAGTTTATTGCGAATAGTATATAGGCACACTTATCGAAATTATTAGCAAAAAGAATCTACAGCAACTCCGTGTATTTGTGTTGCTAACCAAAGTTTAAACTTCATGTTTGTTTTACTACATTCTTCTAAACAACAAAAGAAACTACATTCTTCGAAATGACAACAAATGTTATAATTGAAATCACTGAAGAAAAAGCGCTAACCCTATGTCAATCTCAAGCTACAGACGTTTTATGACAAACTTTATCCAACTCTGTAATGTGTTCTTTATACAGCGTTTTGTAGGAAACAGACTACAGCGCTTTTTCCGAGAGCTGATGTAAGTTATGAAATCGTCCCTGGCTACCTTGAGCATAGTCATCCCAAGGACGGTCGAAATTTTCGCTTCCATCTCGTCGTCTTTGAATCATTGTCCATCCTCCACCGTAGTAGTTTTGCTCACAAAATACTTGGAATGGTTCGCTTGCTTGCCAAGGCCGTAGTGTGTATACGCCGGACACTCGGTAGCCCATTTGATACAATTCCCAACAATCTGCAGAATANATAGNAACACTGCAATAAAACTTAAAGACAACTAGGCTTGTCGCTAGCGTAATTTCTTTACTTTTATACTGTGCTCAGATGATCACTTCAAACGCCTGCGTGAGCCACTTAGTCGCCAAAGTGCTGTCTCGGGCATATTCAGTAATAATTCGCCAACCGATAAAGCTAGAGAGCTAATCGAACCGTCTGAAGATGCAGAACGTTTTCTGGGTTTGATGTTTTTTAATTAGCCAGTTTGGGTTTTGAAGATTTGTGGGGCAGCCAGAAGTCATGGGGTGCTCCTCGTTGCATCATCGGGCCCTGAGAAAAAGTTCAAGTGGCAATTTACTTGTTGTTCTTTTGAAACAAACAACGAGAAAATCTGCATCTTTGGAGTCCTTGATTGATCATCTAACCTTTTCGGTTAGAAAGTTATGATGAAAAATATATATTTTTCGTTATTTTATTAGAAATTTTGTAATAAAAAATTAGCACTAAAATGACGAAGATGTGATGCCCCTCGAGAAACCTAAGTCAGTGCACGACTGTACGCTACGGTCATCAGTCTTGGATAACGACTGAAAGAATACTATCTCTATCTCAAGTGCAAGCGACAGAGGTGGGAATCTTGTGAAGAGTTCACGATATGACACTTCGTGACAAAGTGTGCAGTTGTGAAATTCGCAAAGCACTGAATGTCGAGTTGCTTCTCATCCGAATGTAGAGATCCCACCTACGATGGTTCCGCCATGTGTCTAGAATGTCCCACGAAAGATTGATGATGCAATTCCTGCTGGCTAAACCTACGGGAAAGCGGCCCAGAGAGGTCATCTAAGGCAGGGGTGGCCAACTTGTCATCGACTCGGATCGACTAGAAAATTTCTTGATAACTCGCCATCGACTATTTGGTAGTCAAGTCTCATAACAGCTTCACTACTGTAAGAGAGATGAAGCATACTTCACAAGACTGCTGTGACGAAACGATGGACGACTAAATGGCTTTATATCGCGAATGTTGTTTATACACTCAACAGCGCCGGATTTAGGGGGGGGAGGGAACTCGGGCCCAGGGCCCCCTACCAAACAGGGGCCCCTACCATGTTCATGTGTTTAACCATATGTACGACATGTGCGTGCCACTTAGTCATTTTAGTCACAAGTTGTCTAATTAATCTTTGTTTTGGTTGAGTTAATTCTCGGCTGGAAAGGCGGGAATGCTTTAACACTAATCGTTACATAGCAGTGGACAGTGGTAAATCTTTTTTCAATGTCTCAATTGCTTTGGCATTACAGCGTGAACTTCTGACTCCACTAGGTACTGTTTTGCTGATGAACCGTGATACGATATGATCTAGTTTTTGCTGATGAACCGTGATACGATATGATCAGTGTATTGTACATAGCTTAGTGTAGTAATTTCTAGTAACTATAGCCAATCAGTATTGCTAAAAAAATGAAGAAATTCGTCAGAAGCATCCCTTTTTCTGAAAAGGACTAAATGATTTTGAAGATGATTGATGCTGAGATGTGGATTTGAAGCTGATTGAACCTGTACGTGTGGTTACATTTACTAAGTTCGCAAAAGAGAGTGAAAAAACTATTGTGACTTTGTGGATATTGACTACCACACATTTATTTCTCACAGCGTAACCAGGTGGCAATAACTTTATCCTATTTTGCCAAGAATGCTTCAAATGTACCCAGCTTCACATTCATACTTCATGTCCATCGACAAGCCAACTGTTGTTCTGAAACGTTTTTTTTGAAATTTCTGTTTAAGACATTAAGACATTTGCAATCATTTCTTGTTGCTTTTAATGAGCAAGTTCGGAATACTGAGAAGTTCAAAGCATCATTTATTGAGGTTGTATCACGTTTCGCCACTGTGAAGGCAAGGATTCAAGAGAAAAGCAGATGTACATATCAAGTCAAGTTAAATCAGCCCTAAGAAAACTCAGGGCTGAGAAAAGGCAAGGATCGCGACTGTGTAATATTCATGACAGATGTATCTGTATTGTACAAGCCTTGTGTTGTACATCTGGCTAAATGGACAATGTTATTTGCTGAATTTAAATGCTTTGATGAGAATCCTCCGTTTGCAAACAACTGAATGGGAAAATGTTGAAATATGTGAGTAGTATCTGCTTGAGAGAAACGTTTCTATTGATGAAGCTAAACTTTTTGACCAATACCAAATCTTGTTTGAGTTCGTGCAAAACCAGCGTCAACCAAATGCAATTTATTGTAAAATGGTGGAACATGAAAGATGGACAAAATATCTTGCAACTTGCAATACCGTTGAATGCTAATGTGAAACGATTTTTTCCTTGATGCAGCCACAAACCTAAAGGAAAGAGAAATTTTTCTAATTGAACCAGATTCTACTCCAATAAAGCTGGTGTGAAATTTAAAACGTCTTTCATGCAATTATTTTTATAATATTGTTAAAGGCGACTTCACATTTTACAGAAATTTAAGGAAACTGAAAAATATTTATGAGCTAAATAGGACAAGTAAATAAGGATTTCGTTTTGACTGAAACGTCGTCCACACTGGACGTCTTACTCCAATGCTTGAAACGTATCAATAGGCCTAATTACTAGTATACACTCAAGTAAGTAACAGTCGTACGTTGTCCTCCCTTTTTGCGATAAAAATATTGCAGCTTTATTGAACTTGTTAATAAATAATCATGGACAGAAGGGGGATCGTCATTTAACAAGTGTAGAGCTTATCTGAGTGGTTCTTAACGACGTAGAAAAGCAAAAGAAGCAAAAATGAGAGAGGATGAAGTTGNAGCCAAGNCAAGAAACATTCAAGTGACTATTTTACCGTGGCAATTAGGTCCTGCGGAGACATTTCTGCGGAACCTGTNAGAGGACAGAAAATCGAAGAACATGTTGTGACAGACTTGCAGTAGATCTACGTAACCATGAAAATAGACCTAGTTNAACCAGCAGTCAGCAGAACATCAAGATGTATCATCGAAAAACACAATAGATGAGATGACTGACACTATCACTCAGTGGCGTAACGAGGGGGGGGCAAGGGGGGACATCTGCCCCCNGGAGCAGAACTTTGGGGGCGCCAAACTGAGGTTGGAATGTTACGTACTAATTACGAAATGTCAAATGTCAGTGATGATAATAATTACAAGATTGCGATAATACATTCTCGAATTGTAGCAACTAGTGAAATAAAATGCAAAAACTAATCAAAAAGTTTCATGATCATCTATATAAATATGCATGACTTTTAATAACAAATTTTTGGGCACAAAAATCTTCTGATAACACAGGATAAAATTGGCCAGAGTTGCACCATGTTTTCTAAACCACATGTTTGTCAGAGCCTTTTGAAGATGCCGAGAATGTATTATCGCAATCTGGAGTGTCGTAATAAAACAGTTTGAATGTTCAATAATGACCAAAATTTCAGAGGGAATATAGCTTCACGCGAAACTAGATTCTTAACTCAACGGTAGTTAACGATTTCCAAGATTCAAAAGTCCTGACGTCAATTCTGTGACGTCACAATCACAGGAAGTTTTCAGACGGGTCTAGAAACAATTATATGCAGGCGATTGCAGGGTCCGAGTCAGCTTTCGACGCCCCTTAACCCCCAACTCATTCTTCGCATCTATGCTGCCCAGAACCGTCGCCAGAAAGTTTTCACTAGGGGGCTTTGCGTTTCTGCGGGGGGGCTTTGGGTTTGTACAGGGGGGCTTGATACTCCACATATTGACAAAAACACAGCTGATATATAGTGTTTCATATTTCAATGTGGGGGTCTTGGAGCTTTGTTTGGGAGGGCTAAGCCCATAAAAGCCTCCCGTGGCGACGGGACTGATGCTGCCCCGAACGGGCTGGGTGGGGGGCGCCAAAACTGAGTTTGCCCCCGGGCGCGGGAAACCCTTGGTACGTCACTGCTATCACTGGAGTCAACGATATCGGTCTCTGGGCCCTCTGGTCAGCCAATATACAGGAAAAATGCGGGATACTGGTTGAAATATGAAACAGGTTCTTTTTGACATTGTGATGAAAAGTCATTTTTAAAACATGATGTTCCACAACACAGAAAAGACAAACTTGTCACGGAAATGTTCCACAAATCTTATTTGCCACCAAAATCACAATGCCGCAGTAGTTGGCAGAAGCTGGCTTTGTTTTTCTCCTTTACAAACTTGTGTTAAATGTTTTGCTTGTAAACTGATGTGCGTGGATGCGACTAAATGTGCGCATTCCCTTATTAGAAAAGGAATCTTCGATTAGAATCACGCTCTTGAGCGCCTGAGGAGCCACGAGCATTCAATGGAACATTTTGACGCCACGATTACGTTTAGTCGCAGATGTAATTAATCACTGTGAAGAACTGATGCAGAACTAGCCAGTCAGGTCAATCAATGCGAACAATATCGGAAATCGCTTTTGCCTGAAACGTTTGGTTTCCGCCGTAAAATTTATTGCTGAGCGAGGACTGGCGTTTAGAGATAATGAAAACGTTGGATAGCCCAGAAAGTTTTTCCAAAAAATTTTCAAAACTTTTTTCAAGCAAATATTTAAAAAAGATGCGATGCTTCTAGCGACTGGTTTTGCAGGTTTCACAAATCGATAATAATCATTGTCAAATACCATGTTGCATCACAAAGTTTTGTTGCAGTTGAGTTAACGAATATGACGTCACAAGATTACGTCATAAATATTAATGATATGTGGAAACACTAGTGACTTCATCGATCATCCCCTACCTAAAGATTCTGTGGTCCCCCTCTATCTAAATCCGCTGACGCTCAATAACAAAGAAATATAGTTTCACAGTCTAGTATTAGTTAAAAAAATGTCGAAATTTCTTTGACCCAACTTCTTGAGATTTTGCCCAAATTTTCGACAAATCAAAACTTTGGGGGTGGGCTTGCAACCCCAGCTCCTACACCAAAGTATCTCCAGAGGCAAAGTTCATTCCTGTATTTTTGAACAACACCAAGTTTCGTGGCATATTCTGGATTGCAACATGGGTGTACATGAAAGCGATTTTTGATCCTTTGCACCAAGTAAAGGCATCTCTTCAAGGGAAAGGAGGAGATTTAGTGCAATTAACTAGCAGGATCAAGACGCGAAAGATGAAAATCCACTATGCAAAAAATTGCTTTTTGTATAAAACGTCAACGCTTTTCTTTTTCTGTGACAGCATAAGGTAGAGCCGGAGTACCAAGAACACTAACCCTGCTTCACTCAGGGCGTGCTTTCTTACCGGCATGGAGCAGGAGAGGTCCTTCAGTATATTTTTACATGAGCTTTTTATATTAGATTTTCGTATCTTCTCTCTGGATTACTGACCCCAGGTGATTTCCACCCGGTCAGGTGTGAGTTTCCTTTTGATCGATAACAGCATCAAATTAAAGTACAAAGTAACTTTGTTAGTGCACAAACGACGGAATACGAGTTACACTTCCAGTGTACTTTTTATAATCAACCTTAATTGAAAGAATGTCTTGTCATTTTATTTTTTAAT
>JGI24158J21664_10011453_pt1 | contig 11801 bp, 12 predicted proteins | sample Ectturendosymbi3_FD_21664 | JGI IMG/M metagenome (IMG submission 21664)
CACTGAGGTTGATTTTGAAGGGAATGATTTAGTAATAGGAGGTAAAAGGTATGCAGGAACGCGAGGTCTTTGGGATTTGCTTGTTATGAAAAGACCAATAGTTGGTCTTGCTACAGAAGAAGACAAGAAAAATTATGAAGAAATAATGACCGAAACAGGTGCAATGAGGAATAGAAAAAATCCACAAAAACCGGCCGCTAACAAGGGTTATAAATGGGAAACTTTCATAAGACCAATTTGGGAGAAACATGTGCAAAAACCAAAGCAGAAAGTGAAACGTCAACAGAAAAAAACACAAGGTCAAGGATTTTTTCCAAGTGACCCAAACGCCTTGTGTGAGCGACTCGAACTTTTGATGGCTTCTAAATAAGCGGGAAAAACAGGTCTTCGAAATGAAATCCTTAGCATTTGCGATGAACTTTTGAGACAAAAAATTTTGTCTCGTGATGCTTATAAAAACTTAATGCTGACATTAAATAAATGATTATTGTAAGACCTGGTTATAAAAGAAAATACCAAGTCGGCGGCTCTGGCATTTTTTCAAAGCTCAAAGACTTTTTGTCAGGCTTTATCAGTAAAAAGCAAGTTCTTGATACCGCTTTGAACATTGCTCGAGGTGCTGGGCAAAAGGCAGGACAAAAACCTATTGATTTTTCGAGTTCGAAATTGACCCCGAAATTTCAACAAATTTTATCAAAACTTTTTTCTTCAGCGTCTCAAGGGGCAACGCCTCAAGCGGCAACGCCACAGAGGTCTCAAAAAGTGACAACAACTAATTTGAACAACTTGATAGCGGGATGGGGGCTACATGCGATCAAGATACAAGACTTTGCAAAACGATTGAATAAACAATAAATTTTTTTGCATGTAATAAACAATGGACATTCTAAGTATTACCGAAAAACCTGAAATTGATGAATCGATCGAACGATATGAATATCACAGTTACGAGCCAATCACCGGCACTAATCTGAACACCCCTGGGGAAATAAGGATCAATATTGAAACACGAGACTTGCGCACGCACCCATGCGAAAGTTATCTGGTTTTCGATGGTAAGTTGGTGAAAAAAAACGACGCTGTTTATGCTGATGCTGACGTCATCACGCTAACAAACAATGCCATGATGCATCTTTTCAGCAACATAAAATATCAGCTTTCAGGGCAAGAAATAGAAAGCCTGTTTCATCCTGGTCAAGCAACAACGATGCTTGGGCTGTTGAAATTTCCAGATGATTTTCAAAAATCAAAAGGTCTCAACCAATTGTGGATGAAAGATTCACACACAACGGCTCATCTCCAAAATAACATCGGATTTGTAGCCCGACAAAGTTATATCATTCAAAAGCCAGACCCGAAAGGAACATTTTCATTCATAGTTCCGCTGAAACACATCTTTGGGTTCTGTGACGACTATGAAAAAATTGTTTATGGGTTTAAACATCAACTCACTCTCATAAGAAAGGGTGACAATGACGCGATTTTCAGAAACAATGCAGCTGATGCTGGAAAGATTTTTTGACAAAGCTTTCGTGGTATATGCCACATGTGCTTCCAAATTTACAAGAAAAACTTGCACTCTACAAAACAATAGAATCGAAATCAAGTCTCCCAGTTGGTTGTCGTATGATTCAATGCAACTCAAATCCGGTCCCACACACAAGAAACTTCACCTGGCGATTGTCGGTGAAATCAGCCCCGGAGAAACCTCGTTGGACAATTGTAGCCTTTCAGATGGATAAATCTGGAAACCAGGAACACAATCCATCAATTTTCGGCCACTGTAATCTCACTAACATGTTCGTGATGCTGAACAGTCGAAGGTATCCCGAGATTGATTATGACGACACGAACGTTACTCAAAAAAAATTTTCACGGGTTTATGGTGACGCAGAAGCTTTCAGAACAAAGTTTTACAATGTCGAAGACTTAATTAGTTCTCCAAACATTACTCCGGCAGATTACAAGGAACTGTTCCCAATGTTTGTCTTTGACGTCTCAAAGCAAAGCGAAAAACTGAAAAACTCAGTGACTGACATTCAGATAAAAGCACAGTTTTCAGCAAACGTCGGCTCAAACGCAGAAGCATCTGCGGTTGTCATTAGCGATAAAAGCTTGATTTTCCAAAGTAACGGAAACAAGATGCACGTTGAATATTAAGTTAAAAAAATTATCATGATATAAATGAATATCTCGAGACCAACGATGATTTCAGTATTGAAAGAAAATACCAGAGGGCTCACTCATGTGAATCGGAAACAAATGTGGAAAATCATTGAAGAAAAAGGGTTGACCGACAAAGCTTTTGAAATTGAAAAAGGTGTGAAACGGAAAGTTGATTCTGGAAGAATTGCAATCAAGAAACCAGTAAGAGCTGTTGATCTTGATTCTTTAAAAGAAACAATTTTCCCAAGTATTGAAGAAGGGCAGAGTATTTTGGTAAACCAAAAACATTCTTTGTTTTCAAAGGAAGGGTTTTTAAAAATAATTTCATTCAACGAGTCTAAAAACACAAAAAAAGAATTCCCTCTCTCATTCACGAGAGAGGGATTTCTTTTTGATTAAAAATTGAATTTTTCGTTTAGTTAAAGAAAATTTTTTTCATATAATAAATGAAAGATATAACATTGCAAAAGCTGATAAATCTAATTGGTGAAGGGCAAATAAGAGAATTTCTCGGGAAAGAGAAAACTCTCAAACAATTGAGAGCCGAAGCACGACATCGGGGCTTCAATGACATTTCAAAACTCAAAAAGAACGAGTTGAAAAATTTGCCTTCAAAACCACAAAATTTGGATCAATTAAGAAAACGAAATCTATTGGTGAAAGCAAAGAAATCAAAATGTCGCAAAGCTCAAAAAGACACAACTCATCAACAAAATTGATGATAAGGTGTTGAAATTGGTGGAGGAAAAACAGTCTTCCTTCAGAGGTTTCACAAATCAATTCACATTTGAACCGAGCGGTAATGTGACATACGATCCAGAATCCTTTTTGACCGCCGTCAAACGAAAGGCGCTCGAAAAAATCCAAACGCAAATCAAAGTGAAAATAATTTTGAGATCAAAGATGGAAAAGACAGACCTCAAGACAAGCCTTGTGGAAGAACATCAATTCAGATCAAAAAAATGAAATTGTTCTTGAACGAACAAACAAGAACGAACTGTGGGGTCTCTTGACAGAACAAATGCTTGAAGACCTTGCAAAATTTCAGATGAATGGAAGTGGGTGGACATTTCACTCAATTGTTGCACTTGATATTCCCACTGTTGGATATGAACCACTGAACGGAAGTTCTTGGGTCCCACTTCCAAAGTTTCTAGCAAGCAAGAAGGCACTCATCAATATGAAGAACAATAACAATCAATCCTTCAAATGGAGTGTCGCAAGAGGGTTGAATTCAGCAAAAAGGGAAATTGAAAGAAACCCAGATCGTATCACGAAAATTTTGAGAAGACAAGCAGAAAGATTGATTTTTGATGGAATTAAGTTTCTGGTGAGCTTGAAGGATATTGACAAGTTTGAGAGACTCAATCCAGAAATTTCTGTGAATGTATTCGGATATGAAGCAGAGTGTGTTTTCCCTCTGAGAATATCCAAGCTCGAAAGAGAAAAAAAGGTTCGCCTCTTTCTTCTCAAGAACAAACACTATTGACTTGTCAAGAATTTTTCAAGACTTGTGTCGATGCAAACCTCAAAACATCATGGAAAGCTTGAGATTTGTGATAGATGCCTTAACTATTTCCCAAACAATAAAGCCTTGGAAAAGAAAATTGCCAGACCCGTGATGCTGTAAAAATTATTCTTCCAGAAAAAGGCACTGTTCTTAGGTTAAAAAATCAGAAGCATTCGATGAGAGTGCCAATTGTGGTTTATGCTGATTTCGAGTCTTTCACTGAAAAGGTTGACTCCTGTCAACCAAACCCGAACAATAGTTTCACAAAGAAATATCAAAAGCATGAGCCGTCTGGATTCTGCTTTTGTATTGTTTGTGATGGGAAAAGGCAGGAGCCTATCTTGTACACAAGACAGGCAGAAGGCGAAAGCATGGCCGACATATTTATGAAGATGCTCGAAAAGAAAATTGATCGAGTTTGGTCATCAGAAGTGAAAGAGATGATTTTCACAGAAAAAGACAAGACAAATTTTGAGAAAGCAGGTGAATGCTGGATTTGCAAGGACCCATTTGAGGATGGTGATAAGAAAGTGCGAGACCACTGTCACTATTCTGGCAAATTCAGAGGAGCAGCTCACAACAAATGTAACTTGCTTTTCCAAAAACCGAGACATGTTCCGGTGATTTTTCATAATTTAGCTGGATATTATTCACATCTCTTCATCAAGAGTTTTGGGAAAACACAAGAGAAAATCGATTGTATTTCCAATAATGAAGAAAAATATATAAGTTTCTCGAAAAATGTTGTGCACGATGGGAAACTGAAATACAAGATTTGATTCGTTGGTTCTTTTAAATTTATGTCAACAAGTCTTGACAAGCTTGTCATGAATCTCGAACCAGATCAGTTTAAAAACTTGAAGGAACAATTCAATAACATCGAATTGTTGGTGCGAAAAGGTGTCTTTCCATATGATTGGTTCGACTCTCCGGAAAAATTGTCCGAAAGAAATCTTCCAACAAAAGAGGCATTTTATTCAAAGTTGAATGACTGTGATATCACCGACAAAGACTTTCAACATGCTCAAAAAGTGTGGAAACATTTCAAGATGACAACTTTCCATGAATACCACGATCTGTATCCCAAAAGAGGTGTTCTTCTGCTCGCAGATGTTTTTGAAAATTTCAGAGATATTTGCATGAAGAACTATGAATTGTATCCAGCATGGTATTACACCGCGCCCGGACTTGCATGGGATGCTTGCCTGAAAAATACGGGGGTTCAACTTGAACTTCTTTCTGATCCGGATATGCTTCTGATAATTGAGCAAGGAATTCGTGGTGGAGTCTCGATGATTTCAAAACGGTATGCAAAAGCAAACAATAAATATATGGATGAGAGTTCAATCCGAATGAAAAATCAAAATTCATCCAATATCTTGACGCCAACAATCTCTATGGTTGGGTAATGTCTCTTCCATTACCTGTTGACGGTTTCAAGTGGATGAATGAAAAATATTTAGAAAATTGGAGAGAATTTTCAGATCAAGAAGTAAAAGGATGTATCCTTGAGGTTGACTTGGAATATCCGAGATAACTTCATGATTTGCACAATGAATATCCACTCGCTCCAGAGCGGATTGAAATCAATAAAGTCGAGAAACTTATTCCAAATTTGAAAGACAAGAAGAAATATGTTCTTCATTATCAAAATTTGAAAAATATTTGGATCTCGGTTTGAAACTAAAAAAGATTCACCGCAGAATCACATTCAATGAAAATGCATGGTTGAAACCATACATTGAGTTGAATACGAACCTTCGTTCTAAGGCGCAAAACGAGTTTGAGAAAGATTATTTCAAACTCATGAACAACAGGGTCTTTGGCAAGACGATGGAAAATATTCGAAACCGGGTGAATATTCGACTGGTCAACAACAAGAAATCATTGAAAAAATTTGCTGCGAAACCAAACTTTGATCAATGCACTGTATTTGATGAAAATCTTGTTGCAGTGCACATGAAGAAGACAGAATTGGTTTTCAATAAACATGCATACCTTGGAATGAGTATACTGGGTTTGTCAAAGACCTTGATGTATGATTTTCATTATAATTACATCAAGAAAAATTCGGCTCAAGGGCAAATCTATTGTTCACGGACACTGACAGCCTTTGCTATGAAATCGAAACAGAAGATTTCTACAAAGACATTTCAGCTGAAGTCCAAAAAAAATTCGACACTTCAAATTTCTCACCAAACCATCCTTCAGGCATTCCAACTGGAATCAACAAGAAAGTTCCAGGAATGTTTAAGGATGAGGCTGGCGGTGAAATAATCACAGAGTTTGTCGGACTGAGGGCGAAACTGTATGCTTTCAAGACGCTCAAAGGTGAGGAGGAGAAGAGATGCAAGGGCGTCAAGAGAAGAGTCGTCAAGAAAAGCATCAGTTTCGAAGATTTCAAAGAATGTGTATTCTCTGGAAGGCAACAGCTAAGAACAATGAATATTATCCAGAGTCATAAACATGAAATCTTCACAGAACAAGTGAAAAAAATCGCCCTCTCGGTAAATGACGATAAGAGAATCATCCTTCCAAATCGAATCAATACTCTTGCTTATGGCTTTCAGGCAAAACCTCAACACAGACAGAGGTCTCATGCCTTGGCTGATACAGCGGCAAGAGACACAAGGAGACAAAGGGGGACAAGGAGAAGGACCTGGCCAGGGAAAAGGAGAACTGACAGAGGCCTGAAGGAGCAGGGGGACCTGACAAGGGGAATTGAGGTCTCAGCTGGCAAAGGACAAGGGGGAACTGACACAAGACACAGAAGGGACAGAGGTCTCAGCTGCTGCTGGCAAGGGACAAGGGAGGCAGACTGGGAACAAAGGGAAACCGGGGCAAAATGCCCAAAAGCCCTCTACTGAAACCACACAAACTTTATACTGCTAGGGGCTTGTCTTCAAGGATCGTCTTTATGGCTATTTCCAAAGCCTTCGGTCGAGTTATTCATTCTGGATTAATCTATAAATTGGAACAGTTAGGAATGGATGGATCCTTACTTAATCTCTTGTCACCTTACCTGAGTGGTAGGAGCCAAATAGTGAGAATCAATGATAGTTTTTCAAATGCCTGCTTTACAAATTGCGGGATACCACAGGGCTCTGTCCTTGGTCCCTTATTTTTTCTAATATATGTCAACGATGTTGCTGAATCCATTGAATCCTCAATCTCATTGTTCGCAGATGACACAGCCTTATTATTCTCTTCTCGTTGTCCACTTCATCGTCATCAGGTTTTAACTCGTGATTTGCACACCTTATCCAATTGGTCAAATTTATGGAATGTAAATTTCAATCCAGAAAAGACCAAAGTTTTAACCATTTTGAAACCTCATATTTCACACCCTGTTCTAAAATTTAACAATATTGACCTCAGTGGAACTGATTCATACAAATATTTAGGTCTTATATTTCATCGAACCTTATCATGGCATCGTCATATTTTGTCAATAAAACAAAAGACCACACTCAGACTTAGCCGCATCAAACAGNTTTCACACCTTGTTCCACGCAAGGTCCTTTATATGCTTTATGTTTCTTGCGTTCTGCCAATCTTAGACCATGGAAATGTGATTTTCGCCAACTGCTTAACTTCGGATAACTCGCTCCTTGAGAACATATATACAAAGGCTGCCAAAATAATACTACATTGCTTTCGTACATCATGTAACGCCACTTTCTTTTCAGATCTCAACCTCATACCGTTATCTAACAGGAGAGAACTCCATATGATCTTGTTCTTTTGTAAAATAAAAACTGTTCTTACCTCTCCTGTCCTCCATTCGTTTTTACCGTTAACCCTAGGAGAAATCTCAGCCTACTCATTTCGTCATGCCAATAATTTTCAGCTTCCCCTCTTCAAACGTTCACTAGTACATAATTCATTTTTTTACAAAGCTCCCGTCCTCTGAAACTCCCTACCACAATACATCAAATTATCTTCTAGTTTTGCAGCATTTAAAAACCGCGTCACCCTCTTTTACCATGGCAAGAATGGCAATATTTGGCACTTGCAAGGGTCAAATCCATTCGCTACCTCACTACGCTGTATGTTTCGTCTTGGTCACAGCCCTTTAAACATTAACATGAATTCCTTTCGACAGTGCAGTTGTGGGTCTACAGAAACACTTGAACATCTTCTCCTGGAGTGCAATTTGACCTTACACCATCGAAATTTACTTCTTCTAACACTAAAATATACCTTGCTTAATGAAAAAATTTATAATCAGCCACAATATGCTACTATCACAAATAAAATTCTAATCCACATTCTCCAGTTTGGCCACCCGAAATTATCATTTAAACCAGGGCTGTCAAACATAGGGCCCGCGGGCCAAAACCGGCCTGTTACGAGGTTAAGTCCGGCCCGCAGGATGATTTTGTAAAGTAAAAACCTCTTTGTTTGCTTGAGAAGTTTATCCAGTTATACTTCGATAACTAGTGACTACAGTTCAATTACTTGAAACCTTAACGCAATTGCGTATATTTTATTATTTTTCTCACTTGAAAATTTCCCGTTTTCTGCATATTTCCTTTTGCATGTTCACACCAGTTTGAACTTTCGATTTCGAAACCTTCGGAGTTCTAGGTAAAACTCTAGCTAAAATTTGTTACGTAAAGCTTCTTTCCAATTATTGGACGAAAATTAAACTGAACAAAAATGTATTCGACGGGGTAAAATTTGAGAATCGGTAAACAGCAGTAACTGCAGAAAATAGTGCATTAAATTTTTTAAAAAGTCGAAATCGACATCGCCGCATAGTTCTCGTGTTCAAAAACACACAGGAATGTTAACTAAGCCCACCAACTCAAGCAAATTCCTGTTTCAAACATGTATGGAGTGAAAACGCGGATGACATCTTTGTAGGTTTTCGTGAAAATACAGTATAAGCGAAGGAAATTGTATTGTGACGTAATAAGAACGACTTGTTGAATGTATTCCATGCTCGGACTTGGGCTTCTGCCTTTCCTTAAATTGCTCAGTTTAGCCTTCTTTCTCTATTGCGTGGCAGCCTCGTTACACAAATTTCATTGTGCCCAAGTTGTGGCTTTTATTTTCTTAGTCACGTTCAAGAGTGTGGCTTTCTTAAGCGTGACTCAGCAAATGAAAAGTCACAATCGACCAAAAGCCACAATTAGGCCACAATGAAATGCGCCATGTAAACAGGCTAAAAATGTCTATCGAAAAAGAGAAAATTTGACAAAGAATGCAGAGGTTTCCAAGAAATGAGGTCCTTTTCCTACTTTTTTACGGAGGTGAATGGGATACCTGTATGTTTGGTGTGTTCGCAGCAGGTTTCAGTGGTGAAGCACAACATTCGAATGTTTCGTAAAGGTTGCTCCTTAATTGTGCTAATAATAATAATCATTTCCAGATAAGCTTGAACTTTTTGCATCAAAGTCATGAAAACAGTTGGAAGTAGTCATCACTTATAACCAGGGTGTTACATATTGATTGCATTGGTCCGGACCCTTTGAGATGAAATTTGCCTGAAGTGGGCCCTGAACTGGAACGAGTTTGACATCCCTGATTTAAACCAACAGTAGTTATCTTCTCAGCATTATCTCGATTCCTGAAGGACAGTAGGCGCTTTAAATCCCTTATTTAATAATGTTGATCCGTCCACTTTCCTGTGCATCCTGTTATATAACTTGCCCTACCGTCTTGCGACTGGTTCCTTTTTTTGCTCGTTTGCTGCCGTTTTGTTTGTTTGTTTGCTGCCATTTATCTATGTTCGTCTGTAACCGTTCGTTTTGTTTAGTAGATTGCTCCTGTTTATATCGTGTCAACTCGTTTAGACAAGAGGATTCAATCAGGCTTCGGCCTGCCGCCAATTGTCTTTTAATAAATCCGTCGCATTGCATGCGATCCAGTCAAATGACTCTACAGTTGGGGGAGATGTTAGTGTTTTACTGCTATCAATGTTGGTCGTGTACAAACACCGATTCTGTAATACGTTATGGCTGAGCATTTTTTGTGCTCTTGTGTTGTATGATTGTGTCTGTGATATGGACCGCAAGTCTGTAATAAATTCTATTATGTTATTATACACTTGCTTGTTTAGAGTTGGTTTTACGAGTAGGGGAAGGTGGGGCACAGTAGGACTATGGGCACAGTCTTCTTTTATGATTTATTCAAAAAGTAGAAAACGTTGAACTTTAAAGTTTCCATGGTGATTTAGTCTCATAACAGCCGTAGTACTACAGTGAATTTTTCCTTGATAGGCAGCCGTTGTTATGAGTTACAGAGCAACTTTTGTTTTTGCTACCCAAAAGTAATTTCTAAAATTGCGTTTAGATTTGGGTTTTGCCCACGTTAATCAACATCTTCTGTTCTGAATTTTTGTGACGTTGTAGTCAGGGCGGTGCAACATTATTTGATACTGCCAGATTTTAAATTCTTTTTAAGTTGAGTTAGTACTTCTTCATTTTATTTTTTAGATATGCATGGGGCCCATCTGACAAAAAAATGGGGCACACTCAACACATTGCCACGAGGTCAGTCTAAACAAGGTAAGGCTTGAGTGGTTATATTGGACTACAGTACAGAATAATTTTAATCTATGAGCATTTTTAGGTTATGTGCTTAGAGGCGCATTATATTCGTATGGTAAGGCATGAATTTCAGCATACTGCATTGATTTCATTTGATGTTTGGTAATCATACAAATATGTTTTGCCATGCAGTGATAGTGAGTAATTAGAATGTGAAAAAAGTGGAGAGCAGTCAACAAGTGCCTATTTTACGTGGGATATCACGTGAACATTGTGCAATGCATGCAACCCAACTTTTTATTGACCGGTCAGGTGTACTCCATGACTCGCAGAAAAAGTACCCTTTTTAAATTTATTGTACAAATTTTTCTGAAGGGCGTTGTTTACATGTTTTGGCATGATATTTTGTATATAGAGTTGCTTTATTGTGTGACAAATTTTGAGCTTGTTTGGACTAAAGTAGCAGTGGTTGAAAATGCAAAAAAGTGTCGAATGTACCCCACCTTCCCCTACAGAACGCTTTGTTTCGAAGGTGTCTTCTCTGCTTGGTTTCATTTAAGCGGCAGTGCGAATTTTGTCACATGACTATACCATGCGTGACGATTTGGCGATAGATTCTTCACTTTCAATTGTTGTAGAAAAGATCAAAATAATATACTGTAGTAATTTTGTCAGAAAGAACATCGTTCGGAGCTACAAAACACTTCCGGCGTTGTGTACGATACGTTTAAAAATGTACCGTTTTTTTGTGAGCAGGGCGCCAGCGTTCTTTCTGAAACGTAGACTTCACTTTGTTTTCTTGCCAGATGTGCCATGCAAAATTCTGTGCTCTTGCACGTACGTTTTACAATGTTTGCGTTCCTTGCTACTGCTGCGTAACGTGGTGCGAGATTCACACAATTTTTTTCTCTTCTGAATTCTCACTTGAGGCGAAATTTTTATGGCGTATAATCCTGTTGCTCGTGGCAAAGGTGTGAGCAGATAGTTTTGCTGTGCCTGTATTTCTCACATTCCTCAATACTAGAGTTTAGTAGGGGGCATGCAATCAAGTATTCACCCCGGGCATCATCAGACGTCTGCACGCCACTGGATATATAAGCCTACTAGCAACACTTTACTAGTTCCGCTACGTGGAAGTATAAGTCATACCATGGACTTGCGAATATGGGTCTCTCTCATTCTCTAAAGTTAGGGAGGAATGGTTTTGATGATTGAAAGGAATAAGTTTACGCCAACCAGAGTTCACTAGCAGTACAAGGGCCATGTCATTCAACAGACACAATACACAGAGCTTCTTTTCTAGTCTACAGAAGGTTTTCACCTCGACATAATCTCGACTCAAAAATCTTTAGAAAACGTCTTTCTGGGGTGATGAAGTTTGGTATGGACCTCACCAGCTATGGATAGCATTTATGATTAACTATCATACCATGTATCTGTGACGTACTAAGCAAGCATCATGGACTAATCTTTGTCTAACGATGGCTTGTAATAAAAATGCAGCTATTCATGTAAGCAGGGCCGGATTAAGGGGGGGGCAATTGCCCCGGGCCCCCCGCTGGAAGGGGGCCCCCCGTGATGAAATTTATTTGTTTCAAATAAAATACTCGTTTGAAAAATTCCGTGAT
>JGI24158J21664_10011456_pt1 | contig 11798 bp, 5 predicted proteins | sample Ectturendosymbi3_FD_21664 | JGI IMG/M metagenome (IMG submission 21664)
CTTTGAGTCTGTTTAAGCTGCTGAGGTAATCATCTTTTCTTTGATTGAGGCGCCTCAATCTAATAGCTTCTCCAAACAGGATTGACTTGAATGTCGTTTGCTTGAATTCATATCGTATGTTGTGTGAAAGTATAGGTTACTTACGCGACACCGTGCAAATGGGTTGTTTTCTTTCTGAGAATGTTTCCAGGCAAATGTAATCGCGACTGTAATCGTGTTTACTTTCAACGTAATCGTAATCGATTGCATTGTTATTTTGTGTAATCGTAATCGAGCATGTGGCAAGTAATCGATTACATTTGTGATGCAATCGCCCTATGTCTGGATGCAGCTGTGAGTCACGCAAAAATTATAGCGTGAAACTCATTTTTTCGCTTCTAACTCCACTTCAACACAGACTATTACATCTGTCCTTCATGAGCACTTACGCTGATATTGCTAAATAGAGATGTTCCTGTGGTTAGAGTCAGTCCCGTCTAAACAACAGTAATGCGATTTTTGGCATTACTCGACTACAGCCAATAAACACCGAAACCTTTTGACGATGCAAAAAATAAAGAATCAACTGTTACCTTGTATATCATACGAGACAACGGTTCTATGTATTTCTGCAAATGCTTTAGCTTCTCCATGTATTCTTTATCGTCCTCTTGCTGGGGTTGTTGAGTGGTTGTGGATGGGCTGGGCACAGCAAGCATTCCTAGAACACAATATGCAGCATGACATGCTCCAGCAACAACTCAACCATATGTTACTATTATCTTAGTCACTTCAGTAAAAAAAGCAAGTTGCCATGTATGAGAAACCGTTGTGGCGTTCAGCGTCCGGATCTCAGACTTGCGAAGCTTTCTGAACTAAACACGGAAGATAGAACACGTGGGCGACTTGCGGTCATGCACTATTTCGAACTAATAGCGTTTAAGACTAATACCTGGCATTTACCTTCCACGGTGTAACACTAGACGTTGTAGTAACTACAGTAATGTGGCCGTAACTTTCATCAGAGCTTTGCGCGTACTGCAACATTAAGAACTGACAGGACAACAGTTTGTGTCCATATCACACTGTCTACTTTTCCGTTGCGAAAACAACGGAAGCGATCTACGAACGCTGCCAGCGATCTCCTACATTGGAGTTGGTGGGCCGATTTCAACAAAAACACAATGCAGGACGGCGCCCAGTGATGCACGACGAGAAAAACATGACCTATTCTTTGAAAATTGCGAATATCATAAGCATAGTCTCAATTTTTGAAAAATATTCTCAACGTTTTATTTTCATTTAGAAGCATGTTGACCCCAGCAGGTAAGAAGTGCAGCATATTATAATCCTGACAATTGCACGGCAAGTTCTCCAGATCAATACATGGTTACAATAACATACAGTTGCGTAGATTGTCGACGAACAGACGCACATCACAAGAATTCTGTGTTTGCATTCCTAAATTGTCTGTTCCTAACCAACTAACACTGGTCTGGAACTGAAATGAGGTAACAACCTTTTATAATGAAAGAATTGTAAGCTGGAGGCAAAATAATCCCTTTTCGCCCCTAATCGTTGAGCAGTTTACGTCCTTTGGTAATGGAAATCGATCTTGCCAACTGCCTATATGAACCATTACACTCATTGTGCGTGATAATAATGCACGCAAAATCTAAAAAAAATGTTGAAACATCATGTGCGGTTTTCTTCTTTATTTTAACTTTACTTAAATTTTGGATGCTGTTGTTCAACAACTGTGGCTCGTGCAGCAATAGCAGTAAACTTGTTTAAGGCTGGACAATGCTTCATTTCCAATAAGTTTTCGCAAATCCGCAGGTGACTTACGGAAGATGCACTTCATAGGGCGGACCGATAAGCTTTTGAACATACGTAGAAACGAACTACAATCTTGCTGGATCTCGAGATTGTCCGACAAAATTCCTGTTGTCAACAGTCTGAACTAATTCAACGGCCAATTAATGGTTCAACCAGGATATACTGTTTGTGCATTGTGTTAGCTGTAGGTTTCGCCTGGCTTCCCTTCACACACCATCTTCCATCACATCACTGGCTTTTCAGGTAGCGACGCAACCATGGGAAGAGGTGCAAGGTGACAGTACTGTACTACTGCACATAAATGAGCTAATGTTGAGCTTTTCTTAATAGCAGGCAACAAGGGCGTACGCAAGGGGGGGTTGGGGTTTAAAAAAGCCCTTGAGCTTGATACTTCACCGAAATTTTATTACCTGCACGAAGGAGATTAATTGATTTCGCATACTTTTACCTTGTTAATTTGTCGATACAATGCAAACACCACGGACAACATTGTAAATGGGCTAAAAAGTAATAATTAGGTTTTGGTGGGAAGCTTGGTTATCGTCTGCGTCCAGAAACCATCTCACCACTTTTTGCAGACCCTCCGTCCACTACGCATGTTTAGGATCGTGTTCCGCGATAGTTCACTTTATCCGAAATAATTGTCTTTATTTGGTCTGCTAAGGCTGATCAGCGCAAGCGTTGCCGGCATTGGCTAGATTACCAGTTTCTGTAGCATGATGGAACTGTTGCACGAGCTCAAAAAGAGCAGTTTTCAACATAGAAGCATTCAGGCGTTTAGTAATGTCTCAGCAGGGAAAAAGGAAAACTAAAAGTTTGCTGGATTTCTATATGTAACAATAAAATGAATGTTTTCTTGCGTACTTATTCGCAGTCTCCATTCTTGTGTGGTTTGGCAAGATCCGATCTTGCTAACCGGGGTGTGCGCCAGCCAGTCCAGCCGCACACTTTCTATGCTCGACTGCTCGTATTCGACAACACAGCGCAGCCTCATTTTGCAGTTGAAAATTCCTCTGATATAGTGATGAGTGTGTTTTACTCCCCTGTTTTAACGCGCTGACTGATATTTTTGTATTTACGAACTGCTGTGTCGTAGCGTTGAGTTTATTTTCCACTGATACCCGAGCTTGGAACGCTGATAGTTTATATAAAGGAGTGCGTGAGAAGTATATGCACATTATGTCAACAAACTTCGCCAAAACGTTGGTTTGGAAACGTAAATATGACATCAAATTGTGACGTCATAAACAGCGCACACCAAATACAAAAGACCACCATATGCCACTGAATGAAACCCCCATGAACATTTTCTGCGTACGCCACTGGCAGGCAAAAACGGAATCGCACAGGACATGCATTCTGCTTTATCAAGGCTACGGTACTTAGGAATTTAAGGCATTCTGTACTGCACAAGCACTTCGTTTCCAATCTTCTTTTCAATATCTGAAAAGGATTATACCGATTATATCGCCGTCCAATGTTAAATAACAACTTTTATCTCAAATTTCCAAAGCTTTAGTTCAACTGATGTCGAACATATAAGTCTTTTTTTAATAACTGCTAAAATAGACTCCATTGCTTTACTGTCAGAGTCGGAATTAGTTTGCGAAACAGACAAGTTTTTCAAACGTAAAAATAGCGGACAGTTGTAAAATCAGTATTGCTGCTACCTAAAAATGCTATTAGAACAAAATTTGAAAATAACTTGGCATGATTTTGCCGTAATTGTAACAGCAACTCAAAACCGTGCTTGTATTGTACGCAAGACCGTTTGCAGTTTCGTCCTTGAACGAATGACACATTGCATAAAAAGCAAACAAACCACAGAACTAACCAGGTGAGTGGACAGTTTGTATACTTCCAGGTGTTCGGAGACTTGGTGACGTGGTGGGCACTTGGGGTGACTGATGAGCAGGGGACAAGCTTGGGATTAAACTGAAATACAACTCTCCATGGTTATAACATAGACGAGAAAGAAAAAAACTCTTGCAAACATTCAAAAGCTGAAAATATAACCAGGATCTTTAAAGCAAAAAACACAAGTTTGTAAACTTACGACCGGATCAAACATAAATAAGTTTGAGTCTTTTACTGAAACAGTTATACAATAAGGAAGCATTTTGAATTTTTCAAGTAGGCATTTATAGATTCCACTGCGAGAGGAAAAACATGCTTAGATTCGCTTATCTTTGTACTCGCAACACTAAAATAACGGTGTGTCTACTGGATGACACCAAACTGGTCATGCATCTGTTCTACAAGGAATATAGTAAACTTAAGGCAAACTTAGAAGCAACTGGGTGGGGGAGCAGAAAGAGAATCCGCACGAATAGTTACATGTCGATCATCACAAATGTGGCAATTCGCATCATGTCAATAATAGCATGTGCAATCTCAGTTTTTACGTTACTTGCTCAGCAAGCGTGGATTAATCTTTCGATTTTAATTTACGAAACATCAACAGTCATTAAAGGATTGCAGGACTGGGGTCAACAAACATTGAAAATTTTGCCCGTTGCCGCGTTTAAGAACTTTGACGATTTTGCACGAAGTTGCTTCCTTTGAAATCAACCAGTTGTTACAGTACGTCCTTTTTCGTGTTGCGCGTTATAGAACACATCAGCAGCAGCTAGCATGCACCCCACGGAAGCCCTTCTATCACTCAGCAATACATTCATTCATTTATTCGGGAAACACATAAACACACAAAAAACATAAATAAACAAGCAAACTCATAGGATAAAAATTTTATCAAAATTATATTTGCATGTTCGCGGGGTACCTAATATAACTAGGTGGTTTTCTAGTTAGGTCCCCCACTAGCCTAATGTTAAGACAGTGTTATATTAATGAGGTTTAAGGTTTGTACCATGAGAAAGGTTTATTATGATAATGAGGAACACTAAACGTATTTTATAATTGACACAGGTTAATATTGGTTTAGGAAGTGTAACTTACATTTCTTTTTGAAAACATAGTGAGGTTGTACTTTTAAATTTTTATCCAAAGATTCTTAAATCTTAACTCCGATGTAAGCAAGAGATTTTTGTCCAGTCGCCAATCTTTTTCTGGGAAATACATATTCTTCAGATGTCTTTTGTGTAGTATTATATGAATGTATATTGTACACCTTTGTGAACAAATTGTTAAAAACAGATGGGAAACAGCCATGCTTAAATTGATGCATCAGTTTTGCTATTTGTAACTTATGTCATTACGATTTAAAATTTTGAGCTGTGCATACAGTTTTGCAGCAATTGATCTCAGTTTTATAATTTTACTTTGTATTGTTTTTATTGTTTTAAGTAAGTAGGTTGATGCTGACCCCCAACTACTTATTGCATGCTGAAGATTAGAATAGACTAAACTATAGTATACCGTTATTGAGGAATTGATGGTAAGGTCATGTCTAAGCCTTGAAAGAGCTCCACAGGCTTTGGATATTTGGTTTTTCACTTGAGCTATGTGCGAGTTCCAGGATAGCTTGTCATCTAATACTACTCCCAAGTATTTAACATTCTCAACTTTGGATATAATATGATTATTAATGATTATTGTAATGATTATTAATGTTAATGTTCATGTCAAAGGCCAGAGGTATTTTTGTTTTGTAATAAGCACGTAATGAGTTTTACTGTAATTTAGGGATAGTTTATTATATTTCAACCAGTTGTCAATATTGTTTAGTTCCTTGTTAACCTTTTTTGAGATCAATGACGGATTTTGCCGAAAAAGAAAGAATTGTGTCATCTGCAAATAAAGTTGTTTAAAATTTTGAGACATGTGAAATACCATTTACATAGAGTAAGAAAAGTAAAGGACCTAGATTTGAGCCTTGTGGAACACCACGTATTATACTAGCTTTTTGTGATGGAATATCCTTAAAAGTAGTTTTCAAAGAATTCCAAAGACAATCCTCTAATACCATATTGTTTTTCTAGCTTTTCTAAACGTTTTGATGGTTCAGTGTCAAATGCTTTCGAAAGATCTAGAAATATTGAACAAGTTACTAATCCCTGATCTAAATTATGGACATAACAGGTATATATTTCATTAATAGGTAATTCTGCAGATGTCCCTTCTCGAAATCCATACCGTCTTGGGGGTAATAGCTCATTTGTCTCAATACAAGAATACAATCTTGAATGGAGAAGTTTTTCGAACACTTTTGATTGCAGGTAATACATTATAGATATCGGTCGATAATTTGAGCAGCATTCTTTTGATCCTAATTTGTGACTGGCGATAATTTGTGCAATCTTTAAATCATCAGGGTACTCACAAGGATACATGTATTAAAAAGATCTGATAAGAACTTGGAAATAGTTGTGCCAGCCAGCTTAAGGTATTGTATTGGTACGTCATTAATAGGTACTGCTTTTTTGCATCCAAACTACTTAATGCTTTTTGTATTTCTTCTGGGCAGGTAGGAGATAAAGAAAAAGGATGTCTGAAGGTTTGATGATTGAGAAGTCTTTGGTGGAGCCAGAATTGGTTTTCCTATTTGGTTAGCTAATTTTTCCCCCAATGGATGAAAAATATTTGCTTAAGGTATTAGCAATACCAAAGTCACTAATAGGTGGTAGGTGATGAGCCTAGTTCGGTTTGCACCTTGTTAATAACGTTTGTTTGTTTCCTTTGTTGAGTATTTCATTTATAGTAGACCATAATTTTCTTGAGTTATTACCTTTTTGTGCTATCTGATTTTTAAAATAAACCATCTTAACATTTTCAATCATGTGGTTCAACTTGTTTCTGTATTTTTATAATTGTTCCATTTATTGCTGTCAGCTTTACCTATGTTTTGAGTCTTAGAAAAGTTTGCTTTTTGTTTTTATTGATTTTAATATACCTCTGGAAATCCATGGCTTGCGGTGCATTCGTTGTTGCTTCCTTGACAGTATTTTTAGGGGTGCATGTTTGTTTAAAGTGGTTTCAAATAAAAGTGTAAATTTAGAAAAAGTTGTGTTAACATCTTGCATTTGCAATGTTTCCATATTGCTTTGAAGTTTATCTAGAAAGGCTTCATTCTTAAATAGTGTAGTATCTCTAACATACAGCTTTTCACATTTATGATATGACTTGGGTGAAGGTATGATCCAGCATATTGGGTAATGGTCACTGACATCCCAGATGCAGATTCCTGAGTGTGTGGTACTTCTAGTTTCATCAGTGTATAGAAGATCTAATAAAGTTGAGCTTTGATCGGTAACTCTTGACCATAGCAGTTCGTGAAAATATTACCACAACAACCGTTCGTCTATTACCCTACACCAGTGTTTGTCAACCTTTTTGCTGCAAAGGAACAAAAGTTTGCGTTGCTCATGGAACACTAACCATTGCTATAACCGCATGGAACTGTGGTTGCGCATTTTGCCCAGGAGGCGAATGCGGTCTGGTTCGGTGGAACCCCTGGCATCCATCCATTCGCGGAACCCCGGTTGAAAAACACTGCCCTACACAGTCGAAACTAATGGTAAAATCTAGAACAGCAGCAACAAGAACATTGTCAAATTCCAAACGACCCACAGTTAACGATTTTATGCCGACAATTTTACTTTTGTGAAGAGGTCCTTGAAAAAATTTTTGAAATTGCGTTTGCACGGAGTATATTGTGCAAAATTGTGTCTAAAGGTCGGATTGAGATCAAAAATAATTATGTAGTTTAATCAATTTTTTTCAAATAATCTATTATTTCAGCAACTGGCGTCATTTGCTTGCGACCAATGAACAGTGGGACACTTCTAGCCAACAGCCGCTACTTGATCGAGTGTGCTCGTACCATGCGTTCTGATGTAAGCAGCCTTTCATGCAATTTTGCTGAATAAAGCATGAAGTGCGAGTAATTGAAACGCTTCCTTGATGCACATAAACTATGATTCCTAGTTTTCTATAGATTTAAGGTTCATATTCATCTATATTCAAAAAATAAAAACTCAAACCCGGAAAACATCGCAACACAACAGCATTGCGAGACTAATATCTACGTCGCGACTCAATTTACTTATCAATCCATTCCAAGCTCTCACCTAAAACTTCCAACGCATGTCAAATAAAACCATCATCTTTAATGTTTAAGTTATAGTCTTAGAATTCTTAAGTGAAGGGACAAAGCTCTTCACTGCATAAAATGCTATGGGTTTCACCCATTTCATTCGGCTTCCAACGTTTATCATGTCCAATAGTTTGTAGGGCAGTGGTTTGGGTGCGCTGCAGTAAACTATTTTCAACTTTGTAGAATGTACGGTAGAGTTCCGTGTGCGTTCATGTTGTTTCGTTTCGCTTATAACAAGGTGCCTTCTGTGACAGAGTTGTAAACGGGCACCATTTTGAAGCCCGAACCCGGTCTGAGACCTACATACATTTCTGAAGCCCGATTTAGGTCCGAAAGCCAAATATGCTGAGTCAAGGTAGGCGCAACTGCGGGATATTGGTGGCGTAGCAAACTAATTATGACTAAATCAGGTTTTTTGAGGTGTTTTAGGGACCCGATTCGGGTCCCAAGAATTGAAAATCGGGTCCCTAGAATCAGCCAAAATTATCATCGGGTCCCTAAAACCAGAGAAAATCGGGTCCTTAGAATCAGAGAAATCGGGTCCCTACAGGTCCATACCGGGTACCTAACATTTTCCTTAAAAAAACTGACTAAATAATTCACAATTAATCATTTTTTATTGAAGATTTAATCAACTCGATTGCTTCAACAGTGACTTGTGGCTAAAGTGTTCGTCGTTGCGAAAAAAGTTTATATGCAGGCCCGAAACATTTTGGCAAACTTAAGCCCGAACCCGGCCTGACTTTCAACTCTGTTCTGTGAGGTCATTGTACCGGGCTCTCTTATGTATTGTAGACCGTAGTCTAGTGACTAGTGGTCGCTAGCAGTGTAGGCTGTAGTGTATGCTAAACGCTCGTAGATGCATCCAAAGAATCTTTTCTTAAGTTTGTTTTTACAAATGCTAATTATCAGGTTTGAACGCTTTATACCAGCTTTCCCATTGATAATATTTTTAATGGACATTTGAATGCAAGTTATTACGTGAGTTTCGAATTGTTTTATTGTTAATTAATTGCAAGCTGTAATTTGTTACTTTTTGAAAAGGAGCTAAGTGAAATTCATCACGTTCTTCTCAAGGACAATGTAATTAAAAAGGGTAAGAACAACTGATGTAGGGGTACAATCCAAGTTACGTCCAAAACGTAAAGTTATTGGTCAACACTCTTGCGTTAGAGTGGAGGGTTTACTCTCAATTGAACTGAACGACAATGACTGCACTTCAACAGAATTCACCTGAAATTTTAAACTTACAAAATGGCGTCATTCGTAAACGGTGACAGTGCATTCAAGCCTTCAGTAGTGTGCAACTCGCAATCATTCCTCATTCTTCAATAACACTAACACATCCCAAACAAAAGACGCACCTCGGCTGTGGTGTCCCTGTGCTGTCAGGCATCGTCAAGGCAGGCTGTTGCTGAAAAAATATGCATTGAAGCAGGTGACGAATCATATCAAGGGATTTGGGTAATAAATGAAATACTCTTCACCAAAAACTGCATTTAAATCTACAACCAAAGTAGGCTTAGCACAAACACGAAAAGCTTAGCAATACGAAGTGAACATAAAATGCAACACAAATGCAACATAAAAAACATTAAATGCAAAAAGTAAACAATGAAATTGCAGTTGGAACCTGAGTGTTCGGTTGTACCGCTGGCCTCCTTGCATAAGTGTTAACGCCATATTGGATTCCAGGAGACGGTTGTGACCACTGCTGGCGGGTGTATTTGCTCAACCCCGCCTGCGGGCTGGGAACTGTATTTCCAGGAATCCCTCTTGACATAGGGCTACCGATGGGAGTAAGGGAACTGCGAGCTTGCATACCTGCGCACAGAAATTACCAATATCATAATATGCACAACTCAACGAAACAAACTAAGTGATGGAATCTCGAGACCAATTTTGCGAGTCTCGGTCTCGAAGGTTTCAGGTTTCGGTCACAAGTCTATTGCTTTGAGACTTGGAATACTGTAACGATATGGCTTAGCAAAACTTCTGTAATTCAACGTTTTTTATCTGTTGTATCTGAAGGTAAGAAACAACCGAAGCAGTTAAGAAAAACGCCAGAAATTCGAAAAAAATTTCAACTTCGAAGTGGTGATGACATTTTTTTTAAATTTTCGGCGTATTCCACAATTTTCAAGTGTCGATTCTCGGTCTCGGTTTGTTTGATAAAGTCGCGGTCCCGAAGTTTTAACCAGGTCTTGGTCTCGAAATTTAGGTCTCGACCACATCTTTGCAAACGAATGAGACGACACAAATTTAGTGGATCAATCTACCTGTGCACAAAACCACAAAACCTTAACCTTGAGAGTTTGTTTTCAACTTGCACGTTTGCGAATATAGACTGGGCTGATTGTTTGTTTTTAGTAAATGGCCAAAACCTTTCTCTTTGCCGATTGTGATACTAACACAACGACACATGAATCCGGCTGACAATTTTCACTTACCAGTTCACCACCAACTGCGCTCACCGCTTACAAGAAATAATCTTCGTACAAAACAGATTAACAAAAATGGTTATTTGGCATCAAATTTAAGTGTTTTCCAGACAATAAGCTTTGCACTATGTTTATTTTTTGACCCAAATGGACCTGATGCTTTTTTTTACATATTTTACAGATGGGACAGTTCCTTTATATTGTCTTCAACGTGGGCGAAATCGACCGCTGGAGGGGGAGGCGATTTCTGCAGGTTATAATATAATAAGCAGTTACAGCTACACTTAAGTTGCTATAAAACGCGCTTATCGTGTTTTTCAGTCAGTTTGAGTGTTTTACTGTGCTTGTGGATATCGCTGGTTCATCAGGCTTATGACAAAGTGTACCAGAGCAGTAGCCTAGGAAAAGGGGTAACTTAGACTGGCGAATAAGCCTAGCCATCACCCATCTTGACATACTAAGGTGTCCAAAAATGTTTTTTCCCGCCCCGCCCCCTGTTGTTTGAGGTTTGCTAAGAAGTCATCCTGCTGTGGAGATCACGCCAAAGTTGGAGTCCGTCGTAATTGACTGAGTGAAATCCCTTTTTGCCAGCTGACTAGCATAAGAGAATGCGATTCCACATGAAGGTACTACGTCTAATCGACATTCAAAGTGACGGTGAAGCCCGTGCTATATTTCATACACACAGATGGTCAGACTGAAGTACAAATTTAGTTTGCCGGAATAAGCTTGAAATGTCCACGAAAATGCCTACAAATCTTGGTTTTGCAACATCATTACTTCCTGCATGCACCAATTCACAAATTCCAAAGATTTGGAGGAGAGCACTGATAGTTGCGATCCCCAAACCCGGAAGAGCCACTGGGAGACCCAAAGAGCTGCCGCCCTGTATCTCTGCTGTGTGTTCCCTTTGATCCTCGAGAGACTCATTTACGCTCGTGTAAACCAATCATCGACCCAATGCTCCAAAAGGAGCAAGCGGGTTTTCGACACGGGCAGGGGCGTAACGAGGTTAGAGGGCACGTGGCTCAAGCAGCAAGTTTGGCGGCCCCATATTCGAACCTGAGGCCTTTCGGAAGCAAATGTACTGTTTTGAAGAGAGTACTTCTGAGATTGTTAGAACTTTTCGGTGCCTGCTGCAGTCACTCAGCGCCCCCTGAAGTGATTAGGCGCGTGGGGAATTGTGCCCTCCTTTGATACGCCCCCGACACAGCAGGTCGACCGTAGACCAGGTCACCCTGCTGACACAGGACATCGAGGACAGCTATTTGGCTAAGAAAAACCCCGAAGCTGTGCTTGTCAATCTCAAAGCCGACGACACTGTTTGGCATCGTGGCCCCACCTGCAAGCTGCTGCAATTGCTTCCTGATACACACATGGTCCACATGACCATGGAAATGGTTGGTAATCGCAGTTTCACCCATACCAACGGAAATGGCGAGCGGACCTGGTCACGACGCCCCCCTTCTCTTCAACATCTTCAT
>JGI24158J21664_10011457_pt1 | contig 11798 bp, 10 predicted proteins | sample Ectturendosymbi3_FD_21664 | JGI IMG/M metagenome (IMG submission 21664)
ATGGAGTTAAGCTCTGCGATTGATTTCTGTTTTTTAGGTTTGAAATAAATCGCTGATAAAATCAATCTCACTCCATGAAAACCATATGTGTTTCATCCTTTTCTGCTGAAAAGTTGGAATAACTTTACTTAAAGCAAAAGAAAACAGTTGAACTGTCTTTTTCTCAACAACAGTTTGTAAATGTAAACATTTGTTTGTAATCTTTTTACAGAGTTTCATGTTGGTGATCAAAAACATTGCAACACACAACATACAAAATGGAAACACTTGGAGTGTTCGATTACAAGTCAACTTTAAAAGAGGTACGTTTGTAAATCAATGTGTCCACTCCCTGAATCTGCCCGACATGAAGTTTAAGGAAAGTAGCTAAGCCCTGAATATGAGAAATGCTGACTAGTGTTCATTAAACTCCCTGCAACTACGCCCTGATTTCTCAAGTAGCGTCAATTAGTCACATGATGTGTCTACTCCATGAATCTTCCCCACATGAAGATCAAGGAAAAGTAGCTACGCCCTGAAACTGGGGAAATAGGCTGGTTAGTGTTCACTGAACCCCCTGAAACTACGCCCTGATTTCTTACGTAGGGGCAATTAGTCACATAAGTAGTCTACGCCTTGAATCTGCCCGAAATAATATCAAAGAAAAGTAGCTACCCCCTGAAAATGGGAAAACAGGTTGGTTAGTGTCCACTGAACCCCCTGCAGCAACGCCCTGATTTCTTACGTACAGACAGTTAGTCACATGGTCTATGCCCTGAATCTGTCCGACATAAATATCAAGGAAAAGTAGCTATACCCTGAAAATGGGAAAACAGGCTGGTTAGTGTCCACTGAACCCCCTGCAGCTACGCCCTGATTTCTTACGTAGGGACAGTTAGTCACATTGTCTATGCCATGAATCTGTCCGACATAAATATCAAGGAAAAGTAGCTAGTCCCTGAAAATGGGGAAACAGGCTGGTTAGTGTCCACTGAACCCCCTGCAACTACGCCCTGAAAGCTGAACAATGCTCAGATTAGTTTTACTCAGTTCAATGTCTCGTTTCCTCTGCTCCTCATCACCATCATAGTCAGTTGCAGCTTTGAAAGCATCGATCGCTTGTTTGAAAAATGAAGCTGCTTCCTGGTAACGTGACGTGTCGCTGCACACAAAACCGAGATTATGGAGCAAACGTCCATAAATCAGAAGTTTGATTTTGTTTTCACCGAACACTTCATCCATTCGCTTCAAACCTTCACGAAGTGTTTGTTCTCGTTCCTTCAACTGACCGATCAATAACTGGCTCAACCCAATATGATAAAGAACACAACTCACTTGAAGACACTTCCATTGTTCGCTCACTGATGACGTGTTCTTTATGTCATGTAGCTTGTCATGCATGAGTGGAATCACGTGATCTTTCACGACCACCTTCATGCCAGGATCCTCCCCAATCATCGCTTGGTTTGTCAACCTCATTCCTTCAACGCAAAACTGAATCATCTTCAATTTATTTTCAGGAATTTCGATTTTTTTGCTCAAAGTTGAAGCTGCGTCAAAAATCAGGATCGATTCCAAGAAAAGTTTGTATTCTCGAAGTTTTGTTCCAAACAATCTCATCTCCTCTGCTGTTGTGTCGATGTTGTTTTCAACCAGGTCAGTCAGTTCGGTTTTTATTTTTGTTGCTTCTTTATATTTTCTGCTTTTTATGGAATTTATGTAAGTTTTGAAAAAATTTTGTGCAACACTGATGTTGCTTGGCAACGCAGAAAAATCTGAAAGGAAAGAAAAATGTCAGTTTTGGGGTAAGTTTGTGTTTATTTTGATTAAAGTAAGAGTATAAGTTGTTCAGTGATTTAAAATAAACATAAAAATGTGTTACTTGATGTTAAAATTGCGTTTTCAAAAAAATATTTTTTTGCCAAATTGCTGTAAAACTTTTAACCCAATTGTAAGAAAATCTCCTAATGTGAGAATAATGACTTAGATTCTGTAGACTGTTGATCGGTTAAAGCAAGAATATGATCAAATAATTAATAATACACAATTAAAATTTTTATGGTGAATCAGCAGAGAATGTGTGAAATGTTTAGTTAATGACTACGGCATGATTTTGTTGCAAACAATATGATTTATTTTTGAATTTCAGTTGATTTTGAAACTTGACAGCTTTTACTTTTTCTCAACTGAGAACCAGTTCTTTGTGGCAGAATGGGTCTTAAGACGTAACGGACAGCTTGACTCAGTTTAAAGCATTTACTGCAGTCATAGTGTTTCACGTTCTTTCAACCTTTCGAATGACTGTAGAAGTTTAAGCGTTGCACAAATGAACACGAGTTTGTGTTAATTAGACGTCACACGACTGATGTCATTGTTTTGGTGACGTTGATGTTAGGATAGTACGGCCTTAAATAAATATGTTTATCACTCACATCTCTGCAAAAAAGCTTTGACTCGGCAAGTTACTATCTGCACTATGCAAGGTAGTGCTAAGTACTGTGTGATCTTAACTGCATTTATGCTATGCCGCGTGAGTAAGCGTCTTCAACTGTTATTCTAACAGAGTGCGCATCTTAGCTGATGTTCAAATAGAGTTAGGCTTTTTCAGCTGTTTTACAAGAAGAAAAGAATGAAAATAAAAATGGCACAAGCATTGTTTCCAATGGCTTTGCTGCTAACGATGTACCTCTGCATTTACATTACATGAGGGGGGTTTTAATGAAAAGTGACCCCTTATTACCAGGGCAGCGGAGCTGTCGTAAAGATGACACAACTCCAGCTCCGGAGCTGTTGGTTTTCATGCGTGTGGTTCCGGCTCCGGGGCTCTCTTCTTCCTTAGCTCCAGCTCCGGTTTCCGTTCGTTTTCACACATCAATATTGCATTGTTTTGGTGTGCCTCAATTTGAATGGAAAATGAATTAAGTCAAGTACACAAAACTAAAAGAATATGCCAAACCTTGTGAGTAATTTGATTGGTGTTTTTTACCAGCAGCGCTCTTACCATGAGGAAGGCGAAAAAACAACAATAACAGGTTCAGACGATTCAAGGAACAGTTGGTAGCAGAAACGTAACTCAAGATAACGGTAATATAATCAATTTGTGGAAAGGCAGTCGCTGGTTTTACCGGCAATGCCTGGGGACTTTTTGTTATTTCTTACGACCAGACTCAAGAAAGTGGCTGTTTGGAAAGCTACATTTGTGTCCCAGCATTGAACGCAGACCGGTCCCAACTGACCAAGTGTTTTGCACTAGTTGCATGCTTTGTCTGTTGCAAATCTGTTATTATCCCTTGTTTCTGGCAGTTTTGATGGCACTACAGGCTGATATGTTTATGGTGCTTTTATGTGTGTATGATACTATTTTTATCTTTGAGCAGCAACACAGCGCAAGGTGTTCACTTTTATTGTTTGTCTTCGAATACATTTGATTTTCATATCCTCTTACTTGCTGCAAGGTAACTGCAAAAAATCGTCGTTATTTTCGCTAGGTTCTTAAGGTGAAGTGTCACCAGTAGTCTGAGGGCACCCTTTATTGCTACTCAGCGTCATGGGCCACTCGGCTACTTTTCATTGAGAGCTGGAATTGTGTCGCGTGTGAAGCTTTTCCTTGCCCATTCGTGTGTCATGAGGAGTACGAATCCTTAAAAGCAACAAGTATATATCGACCGAGAATTAACTCTGTATATCAACTTTATACCTGTCTAAATTTAAATGGCGCGTGCTCTCTACCACAGAACCACATCTTTAGGCGGCACTACAGTGTAACGCTTTGGCTTTTTACAGGCGTTGGAAACATACTGCGCATCGTCGAGAGAGCGTAATACCAAAGATCACAATTATAGTCGACCATTACGCCGGAATTCCAAATAGGCTCATCCTAAAGTACTGCGATGACGAGCGAACAATGTAGAAGATCAGTCTATGTCGCTGATAACTTCGACATCAAAGCGACGCACCCACAAGGTGCCACTGGAAGACTGCATCATTTTACTTCCCTTTTATTAAGCTGTAATGCTCAGCACATTTGTTAAGGTCAGAAGAACAAGTCTATTATAGGGGTTCGTGATTACGCGGCATATTTGAGTCAAAAGAAACTAGTTATAAATGGCTGCGTGAAGTTGCTTGTGAGGAAGGTCGTCGTTGCATGTTGAATTGTTAGAATCCTAAACGCTACGAACAACGAGGCAGCCCTGCCACAGAGAGATGTTACCTCTCATCATTTCTTAAGTTTCTTCTCAAATGTCCTGGTGCACAAATCTTAAACTGCTGCAGCAGCTGGCGCGGTAGCAGAGCAAGCAAAAACGTGGTCCCACGTTACGCAGTACAAAATTTAATTGGTGAAACAAGGTCAGCACACCAGATCTGTGTTCGAGCACACCCATGCGAAAATCCCTTGGCATCTTTGCTTGGCCGCACTAGATTTCGGGTCATGTGTTGAGCAGCCGTGCAGTTGTCTCGTCGTCCAAAACAATCAGGCCGCGATTGTCTCATGGTCCAGAACCGTCAGGCTATGCGCTCCATGGGGGACGTCGATGGATTGGACATTGGAGGCAATGACGGGTTGGCACACGCAAGCAAGCCAGCACGCTCAGTAAAATAAGTGTGGTTGAAGCCTGCTAGGGAAGGATTACCCTGCGTTACCTTCCACTGTAATTCGTGGACAGCTTTGACAAGGTGCAGGAGGAGAAAAGTAAACAAAATTATGCAGGGTATGACCTCTGACCCACAGCAGACCATGGGACACAGGGTTGCGGACCCGCGCGGGTTAACCCGCCCCGCCCAGGACTCTAGTTGACACAACGCAAGCAAGCCAGCACGCTCAGTAAAATAATCGCAAGCTGGGGTCTGCTAGGGAAGAATCCATCTGCGCGAGCTTCCACAGGAATTCGTGGACAGGTTGGAGAAGGTTCAGGAGGAGAAAAGTAAAAAAAAATTTGTAGGGTATGACGTCTGGCCCACAGCAGCCCGTGGTATGGGACAATCACTCCTATTTCAAGTGACTTTCTAACTTCATAAACATTTAAGACAGGGGTCACTAACCTCTTTGAAACTGAGAGCTACTTCTTGGTATGGATTCATGCGAAGGGCTACCGGTTTGATACACACACTTCTGAAATGAAATTTGCTCAATTTGTATTGTCTGCCGGCACCATGTTGGTGACCCCTGATTTAAGACACATGCGGTTTCTCCGTGACAAAGGAACTATTTGCCCAAACTTTTATTGTCATTGGCTGATGAATGATGAACTAACTCGCAAAACCAGCGAAAAGCAAATTTCCCAGCGCCGTGGGAATTGCCAGCAGTGTGCCCAATAGCTGTCATCTAAACATTTCACTGCTTCAGTTTCAAAAACTCTCAAGGAATGTGCAAAAAGTAAAATACTTGTCCATTGCAACAGAAGCTAAATGCTTTTAATTACTTTCCAACCGCCGTCTACATACGATCTAGCAATCATGCATGCTGATGGAGAATGACAGGCTGTGGAAGGGGTGCTGAGCAAGGGCATGGCAACGCTAGGTGAATACCTCCAGACCTGGAAGCTACCGGTAAAGCACAGCACTACAAAAACCGTGTCGGCAGCCTTACATCTTAAAATAAAGAAAGCTAAACGTGAGCTGAAAGTCAAAAACAAAACCCTGCCTTTCTGCTTCGGCCCCAAATACCTCGGAGTAACGGTGTACAGGTCGCTCACGTATCGCCAACACCTTGAGTCACTTCGCAAGAAGCAAAAGGCTGACATCACGCGTCGCACTCCTGAGGCGGCTTGCTGGCTCTAGCTGGGTTGCTTGGGTAACAACGCTGTGAACAGCCACCTTTGCCCTGGTGCATTCAACCGCAAGGTACTGCGCTCCTATCTGGTGTCGCAGTGCTCACACCCGCCTTATCAACGACGCCTTGCGAACTGTGACTTAATGCCTGCATCCTACACCGGTGGACAATCTCCCATCCTCGCAGGCATCCAACATGCGGAGCTTCTTCGCAATGGAGCCACATTGTCTCTAGCGCGCCGTGTCATGGAGCCTGGACATCTGCTCCACTCAACGATCACCCGTCCATCGAGTGCAAACGCACGGCGCCTTAAATTGGTTGAGACATCCATTTATACCCGCCGCACAACTACTCATGAGTTCATCTGACAATAACAGCATACGTGTGGCGCAGTGGGCGGATCACCGATGTAATGCGGAGTGGTTGGACAACCTTACAAGACTCAATACTTTCATCATCGACATCCATCCTCATGGAAAGGCCCTGCCAATAACAGTGTGGGTCCGGCTTAACCGCCTCCACACCGATGTCGGACGTTTCCGCTCCTGCTTGTACAGATGGGGGTAAGGGCCCCATGCGGCTTGTGAGTGTTTGTGCACTTACAGCGCAAACATGACTTGACTTGAGTGTGGCGCAAAAGAACAGACGGCTGACCATGTGGTCTTCCAATGTTCAATCCATTAACTTCGTCATTGACCGCACGGTCCTACGATTCTGGACGATGAGACAATTGAATGGCTGCTCAACACTATCCCTGAGATCCAGTGCGGCCAAGCATAGTGGACAGTGACAACTCGCTCAAACGATGAAGAATAAATGCGTTTAATGCAGACAGAACTAAGATTTTGAGATTTACCGATTTTTTAAGTTTTGTTTCCAAATTATAGCAACCTGCACCGGTAGGAACCCTGTCGCAGTTTCGATCGCGTTTGAAATTAGTCAGTTGGTAGCCGTAATGAGAAAAATTTATCATTTCCGCGTTTTTCAATTTGTACTGGCTTTTTGCGCTGATTTTCATGCTTTGTTTCGTAAATGTTGACGGCGTCGCTAATGCGACGATAGCGATGTCGTCATAATTCGATGAAGCCAAGCATGAAATGGCTGCAACGAAAGGTGAATGACGAACTTAAGGCATGGACCAAGAACAGTTGACATGCAACAAATAATCATTAATTTCTGACACCAGAAAGAAAAGCGCTTTTATCTTCAACAAAAAATGCGTCTGTCTCAGAAACTTCCATTACTGCTGCATGCTTCGTGCAGCTTTCATGCACGGCTTGGCTTTGGAAGCGGCATCAAGAGTTAGATGTTTTTTGCTGGATTGATAAACAGAAACGCTGGAAATTTGAATTATACAAATGCTGTAACTTCCTACTCGTGAAGTTTGGCTGTTGAGGGTTTCCGCCATTGTTTGGCCAGAATTTGCTTTCCTGTTCGTTTATTGTTGCGTACTGACTGATATATTTATGTCGTCATACAGTGTGGCGAAGAAGCAAACTGGAAACCCATCCGACAATTTCACGCCGACAGATGTCACGCACTGATGACTCCACACGTCAACCGTAGCATTGAAGTAGATGCTCTTCTACAAGCTCCGGTTTTAAAGGAAAATGTGGAAGAGACATGTTGAAAAAAATTAGTGAAAACTCATCCGACCACTCCTGGCTGGAGCGTCTTCAGAACTCTTTGCAGTCATGAGGCCAAAAGATCTTTTTTCAACGAAGTTTTTGAAACATTGCACCGAGTTCACAAGAACCATTGCCAATGACGGATTTACGCATAGGCCAGATTGTTTTTTGTTTACGCATAAGCCAGATTGACCATGACCTAGCTCCCCGCGCAACTCCTTCCCAAGACGACTCATTATTAACTTAAAAATTTGCGAAAGTGTGCAGAGGCATAACGTCACATGTTTGGAGAAAGTATTGCGACACCAGAGACGAAATGATTTTGGTTGTGGCACGTGACTTAAGAAGTGTCAGAGAAGAAAGGAAATATTTTAATATGATCGGTTGACGAAGACAAAGAATTGGTGACGTTTTGATCACGTGTGTCAAGGTAGTGAAGAAGATCAAGGCAAAGACCATGTGATTAATGGACTACAAAATAGGATGTAATTATCGAAAACCAAATCTTCTGCAAAAAGTTTTTTTTCTGCTCTGATCAAAGTTTCCTCTGCCATTTTTCTTGAGATCCATCCCATCCCTGATGCTGCGTTCCTTCAATTTCAGATAACCTCAGTTGAAATATATCAACGAGGGCCGTTGAGCTTATTACCAACTCTGTTTTGCTAATACAATTAACGCTTCGTGCGGCTCCGTTGGCTTATAAGCAAAATTTTAACGTTTTGGCCTTGCATAACACGCATTGACATAGCCGTGCACACACTTTGCAGACAGCACCATAATCAAGGAAGGTAAGGTGACTCACTAAGAGTTTTGTGCAGTTGTGTTTGAAAAATTAATTTGTGTTGTGTTCTTGATTTTCAGATTTGTAAGTAACAATATAGTGTGGTGTTTCATGTAATAAAATTGTGCAAAACAAAAGAAATTGAAGCAAGGGAGTCCATGAGTTACTGCTTGACGGTAGCTTATGTTACTTGACTGGTGTCAGTTGTCTCTCATATCCTTTTATTTCAGAAGGGCCCCAGGCACGAATCTATGTTTGGAAAACTTCCAAGGTCCCAACAAAACCGCAAAGTAATTTTTTAAAAAGTGATATCGGTTTTTCATCTGGGTGTATTTCTCAAGTTCGCTGGCCAGGGTTGTTCCAATTTATAACAGGGGGTTGGGGGGATGCACTCAGAATCCGGATGCAAAACTTTGCAGCGTTTGAATCTTCCGTTTTGTGACCACAGATCGATAGAGCTCGCGCAGAACTGCGTTTGTTTTACCAATCCGTGTGTCAATCTCCTTCGGTCTCGTGAATGCCAATCTAGTTGACTTTATCGACCTGCTGCAGTGTATTTCCACTCATTTGCAGCAAACACTGCTTTGCCTTTCTAGAGAGACATAACACCTCGTGTTGTAGTGCTTGTTTTACTTCCAACTTGGTCGCACGGAGCACAAAACCGATCGAGTGCATGTTGAAAGTGAGAAGATGCTAGCAAAATTTTAACGTTTTGGCCTTGCGTAGCACGCATTTGACATAGCACACAGCTGAGAAGATACTAGCAGAAACAAATCGCCTGCAAAAAGTAAACGGTTGATCCTGCAGCTCCCAACAGTGACACCTTCATCGACTCGGCTGTGACTGCCTATCCGATTCACATAATTTATAGACTGAAGAAGAGTGGTGACAAGCACACACCCTTGTCGGAGTCGTTGGTGTAACTAAGGGAGGCAAGAGGGGTCATCTGCCCGCCCCGGGCGCAGCATTTTGGGGGCGCCATAACGAGGTCGGAATGTTAAGCAGTAAGCGAATGCCAGCTATTGCTGCCCAGTTCTCATCAAAGTCACGGTTCGTAAACGCAAACGCAGTTACGGATCTTGGTGGCGTTTTAAGGCGGAGCTCCTGTCTCCAGCACGCGTGTGGTTTGATTCACAGCTGCGTCGCAATGCTTTCACATTGATAGCCAGGGTTCCGAACTTTCAGACTTTGCTCTCATTCCATAGTTGCGTCCAGTGGCGTAGCAAGGGGGCCACGGGTCCCAGGCGGAACCTTCTGGAGTCGGCATTTTTTTGAATAAACAATTATTTTTATTTTGAGTTTAAAACTTCCAATTCATCTTTAATATTTCGAATTAAATTTTTAAAGGTTTAAAAGTGGTAACTCTTTTCAGTTTTTGTGTTTAGAAGCTCTAGACCAGGGGCTCTCAACCTTTCTCCCGTTAAGTACCCCCGAGTCATAAAACAATCAACCCGAAACCCAGGTTAGCTGGCAAGCTGTGGATTTCACATTGTTGCATCACAGCAACGCAAGATCAGGAAAAATCTACTTCTCAATTGGCACGCATTTTCCTCGTATAGGATATTAAAAAATAGCACTATATTAAAATTCAACTGCCATCCAAGTACCCCTGGAAATCTTCTTGTGAACCCCTGGGGGTTCGCGAACCCCAGGTTGAGACCCACTGCTCTAGATGGTAGTCCACTTGCCTAAAAACCTATGAAATGTGACTGTGGAGTGGGTAAATTGATTAAATATTCACTCAAAAGGCTGGGTCAAATCCAGCGTGTTAAAGTACCTCAGTGTTTGTTTTGAAATCAGGGCTTTTATAGCGTAGCCTACTTGGGAGGCAATTGTCCCCCAGTCCCTACACTTTCTTCTCCAGCCAAACCCTTTCTCCCCACCCCAGTCATAAGTCGTTTGACAAAGGACAGAGACGATGACATTCCACGGCACACTACCAAACATTGCTGCTCCGGTAGCTCGAGGTTTATATTGCCCCTCCACTCAAAATCTGACACATCAGGACCTACACGAAAGCACTGAAAAGTCAAGGCTAGCGTAATCCTTTTTCTCCTATCGTTCGATCCTTAGCAAGGCCACATTGGCACACCCTTCAGAGGTCTCACACATAATTCAAAAACCATTTTCAATACTTCTTCAGTAGGTGTATTTTTTTCCAAACGAAATGCAAGAAAATCAAAACTATCATTAATCTTCGTTTTTCCACAATTTTAATCATAAGACACAATTTTACATAACTACAAAAAACAGCTGCTGCAGTAACTTCTGTAAAACTGTCATAATCAGTAAAGAACAAATTTAAATAAACAAATGGCTGAATGCTTACTGCATCAATCTTTCTGAAAACATTCAAGATGGCAAACCCAGAACCATCGCCAGAAAGTTTTCAGTACGGGGCTTTACGTTTGTTCATGGGGGCTGGACATTCATAAATTTGATAAAAACTCCACCGATTTATAATGTTTCATAATTTAATTTGGGGGGTGGAGCTTTGTTTGGGGGAGATAATTCCCCAAAATCTCTCCCATGGCGACGAGCCTGTGCAAACCTCTGTTTTGCGATACAATTGAAATAAAGCTTTAAAAATCTGCAATCCAGGCGACACTGCTCTTCCTTGAAAAAGCATTACACAGTGTGTGGAAACTGCACGATCCCACATTCACCAGATCTGTCTTAAAGTTGGATTCTTTCGCTTTTTCATACTTGCTGGAAAACTTGTAATTTACACTGAAGCCATCCATTGATACAGTGGTGTAGGGGTCAAAGCGCATCCCCAAAAGTTTTGATTTGTCGAAAGTCCGGCCAACATACCTGAAAATCTGGACATATTCCCTGAAAATCCGGGCAAAAAATGGCGCTAACATTGATTGACTTCAAAAAATGGTACCCAACGTTTGCAGAAAAACGCATGAAGACCTTTTTCGGGAGGCCACATCAAAAAGAGGCATTTATTGCCTTTGTGGGAGAAACTTTGTAGGCAAAAGTCGCACACAACTTTTCGGGAAAGTTTGGGAAAATTCAGGAAAAAATCCTTGCCACCCCCAAAATATTGCCTGCTCCAACACCCATGCATTGATAGTTAAACAATATTTTTGTATCTGTGTTTTCTACACTTTCATGAACACAATCATACACGTCAGTTTCTCTGACATGTCTAGTGTTCCCTCTGAAGCGCGCAACATGCGCTGCAGCCTACCACCAGAAAATTTGCGCAAAGCCATCTTCTCGCTCTCGCGCACTTTCAACATTCCAAACTTAACATCGTATATTTATCGTATAGCCTTTTTAGTGTTTGGAAGGCTTTACTGGTTGTGTGTCTGCTGCATGGTTGCGCAATTGCATGCGCCTAGTGCGCAACGGATCAAACATTTGCTCGGTTTACAATTTTCTTAAAGGGAACACTGGGCATGTCCCATAAAATTTGAATCAAAGTATCAACTTAACTGTATACAAGTTTGAAATAAACAGCGTTCTGCAATAAGAGACGATTCTGCTCAGAAGCTTCGTGATTCCTCTTTCCTGTTAGAATTTCCACACTTTTTTAATACCTGATGTACGTTTTGGTCAAATTCCATACTTTTTCAAGGTCTTGAAAACTGATTTCACATTTCAATCAGGCGCGTAACCAGGGGAGCAA
>JGI24158J21664_10011458_pt1 | contig 11798 bp, 6 predicted proteins | sample Ectturendosymbi3_FD_21664 | JGI IMG/M metagenome (IMG submission 21664)
CCCCCTCTGCACGCCACTGCCTTCAGTTTCACCTCTTTAGAAGAGACTTTCCATGTTCGTTGGACGGACATGTCCACAACGCCCAATAAATCCATGAGTTGCTACACTCGATACCTCCTCTCTGGCCAGGTACCTACCCTGGGGTACGGAAGGCCAATTGGCCACGTGTTAAATGAAATTAACAACAGTACTTGATATAATCAGCCAGCAAATATAAGATATAACAGATTGGCAACAAACATCAACAAACAAAAAATGTGACAACAGGTCATCGCACAAAAACTACAGTGTAACCTTTGTATTATAATGCTGCACAATAACTTGCTAAGCCTGTCCCTGCTCACCGGAAAAATTCCACTAGTGCCCCCCCAAAAAAAATCCTTCCGATCCCCAAGCTCGTTTGTGTGTAGACCAGGTTTCTCAACTTTGTGCACATGTCCAACTCCCACTATGCATGAAATATATCACCTCATCTATGCTGATATAGGCCTAATCATACAATTGTACAAATACGACCATGGTTTTCAGTTTTCAATGGACCACATCATTTAAGGCGGAGTTCGAGCTGAAAACTTTAGATGCATGGAGTCTGAGCCGGCGCTTTGAAATTTCAGTTCCGGCTCCACAGCCCTGCTTCAGGCTATTGTTGCCTACGATCCAAAAATGCATTTCCTAAGAGAAACTTATTTTTCGTTTTAGCATCAGCCATGTCCTTCAAAATTTTCTCCAAGTTTAAGCCTCTGCTAATTTCGGATGCAATGGACATAATCGCCAAACTATTAGGCGCTGTTCTTCTCGAAAACACAATCCTACTTCATTTAAAGTTATCATAAATAACCACAACATTTCCCCTGAAGATAACCTAAAATACTTAGGTGTCCTTCTTGACAATAAGTTAAGCTGAAAACCTCATGTACAAAAGGAAAAACTCAACTATCAAGAGCTTGTGGAATTTTATCAAAACTTAAACATTATACAACACTACCTGTATTGAAAGTTGTCTATAACTCATTGATCCATCCCTACCTTAATTACTCAATCCTCAATTGGGGACGTGCTTCAAATGCAACCGTTCAACATCTCATTCAGCTCCAAATTAAGCTATAAAAATAATAAATCCAAATAATACGGGATCACTAGAAGAACATTTCCAGCACTTAAATATCTTATGCCTTCCCAAACTATATAGCTTTTCAATAGGCAAATTCATGCACTCTTATCATAACAAGCTGCTTCCAAATAATTTTGATGAATATTTTGTTCCACTCAGCTCAATTCATTATCATTCCACAAGACTAGCAACCTCTAAAAACCTGTTTTTACCTGGAGTTAACTCTTCCTCAGGAAAATGATCTCTTAAATTCATTGACCCAAAAGTACGGTCTTCAATACCAGACGATATTAAATTTTCAACCACCTTTACCTTCAAATGGAAACTTAAAAACCTCCTACATGAAAAAATTCCCAATTATGAACTTTAGCAACATTTCCCTTGTCCAGAAGAAAATACTGTGTATTCTAGTATTCTGTAACTCTGCTTATTTTTTGTGTATATTTACTTTTTCGTATTTTCTGTGTGCACATTCTATGCTCTTCGGCATATAAGTACACCTTTTGTTTTTTCTGCTTTGCTTTTTTTCTTTTGTACCTTATTAATTAGTTTTTGTAACTTTTTTACTTTTTTATTACTATTTTTATTTTTTTTATATTGCTAAAAATATTCTAACCGCACCAAAGTCCTTCACTTAAATTCGATCCACTCATCTGTGTACTTAGGCATGCGGTTTCACCTGTACATTTTCTTCACCATGTTCTACGTTCATTCGTTTTTTTGTTTTTGTTTTTCTTTTCATTATGCTTATTTGATGTCCAGCTGTTGTTTCTCAGCACTTGTCAAAAAGTGATAAACGGGGTTGGTTGACCAAATGACCGCCACGGTCACGGTCTTTCGCCAATCCTATATGACATAGCGCCCCGTCTTTGTTTACACTGATCAGCTATTGTGCCATTGTGTTTTCATTTGCTCTAATCTCCGCTAATGGTTGGTTTACTGCATGCGATGGCTTTTATGGTGCTTCTGCTTGTTGGCTGAGTCATATGAAACAATAAACCATTACCATTGTTCCTGGATTAATGGTCTCAAATAGGTTTTAATTAGTTTCAGCTTAGAAAGCTCCTTTCACGGGATGCCACGGTCACTGGGATGGTCAGTTGTATATCCTGAGGGCAATAAACAAATTACCGGAGAAAATACATAACGCTATTATAACGAACACATTTGCAATTACAAACCAAAATTTACTTTCAGAACACAAGTGGCAGTAACTGCTGAAACAGCAATAACCTGCGAAGTACGAAGTACCTTCAACTGAAACAGAAAACAGCTTCAATAAACCCTCTGCCTGAACGAGCTGCTGTTGAAAAGACTAGACCACACATCGAAAATCAATGACCACTGTTACGATTCCAGAATGAATTATGATGAATGAGGATGTTAAAATACCGTGCAGTTCACTTTGATTTTCATTGGCAACAGGCCCCATGCGGATGTAGGGCCCCGAAAAAGCTGTGGGCTCCCAAAAACTGTGGGTTCCGCATAAGCTTGCGTAGGTCAATAGACATAGCACGAGACCCATTTGGCGCAGGGCCTAATTGGAAGCAATCGCTACAATCGGCTAAACGCTGGCCCTGACTCCGGCCACCCATATTATACACATCATTGAAATGGCAACGTGATAATTTTTTCGTACATGTTTTTTGCAACGAAAATTTCCGCAAATGTTCTTCATGCCTGCATACATTAATCCTGAAAAATTCATGCAAATTGGCCAAAAACTCACATTTTTTTGCCTGTTTTTTTGCAGTCAAATTGTACACCATTGTTCGTCTTGTATAATGCATTTTCCTGAAAATTTGAGGCAAATCGTACTTTTTGAGTTAGGTACATTTGATTCTAGCTATTGAGAAAAATCAGTCCAAAACCGTCTCGGAACTATTGAGAAATAGCACAGAATTCACGCTGCGCTGAAGGTGTTTTCATGTCAATCAATGTGCAGCCCTGGTTAAATTAGTGACATAATTTTTGGCTCAGTAAGCTATTTCTGTTGGACATAGCTTGCCTAGTTAGTTTCCTGCTCAAAGTAACTAGGGCTGTGTTGCAGTATTTCATTGGTTGAGAGAAGTGAAGTAGTAGGCATCAGAGGTGGCAGCTGGTGGCTACTGGCTGGTGTCACATTTGCAGGTTCTGACTCTGCTTCTCTTCCAAAATTTTTGAATCCGAATCCGAAATTTGCTGGATCTTTCAAAAATTTTTGAATCCGGATCCGAAACAAACCTGTTGAATCCGGATCCAAAAATCAAATTTGAGAATTCGACTCCTGTTCAGACTCCTGTTACCAATGCTCAAACCGAAGTTAAGCATTTTTTATATCAGAAATAATATTATAAAGACCACATAGACTCTTGTTACTGCCAAAATTGAAAAGTAACTCCAGTGTCAAGCGAAATTTCTGACTTGCGAAATTTCTGCATTCACGCCATGTGAGCATGCACAGAGTAACATTCTATATATTGAATATGCTAAGAAAACTGATGATTAGGGCTTAGAGTGTTTAGGTAAGCGTGTCGGGTTATGGTTAAAATATGAAAAATAATTGACGTCTAAGCTAAGGCTAAGTCCAATGTTTTTCAACTGAAATGCTATTCCCGTAATGTAGCTTATTGTGGGTAGGCTATCTGACAATTAACTAAAATGTTTTAATTTGCACAGCACATATCAAAAAAGTAATCGCCAAAGCTTATTCTTTACTCTGAAAAGCAAAATACTTGGAAAACAATAATAGGTCAAAAATTTCTCTTGACACCGGGTCCGAAAGGAAAACGTAGAATCCTGCTGGAGTCGATCCCAGCACTCTGGCTCCATGGCCACATCTGATGCGCTCATGGCTTAAAGTTAGAAATTTTGCTTGACACCGGCTACAGCAAACAAAACCTCAATTCTCTATTATGTTGGAGGCAGCAGGAGTCCGGATCCAAAATCGAGTTCATGCACACCTCTGAAACTTGACCAAACTTTCACTTATAACATGTTCTACTTCTGCATGACTGTATTGAGCCTATGCGTCACTTTATCTAAACTCACTGGTCACAACTCCCTTTACTTATCTACCCCTAATGGAGTAGATTCATGTTTACATCCATAAAAGATAGGCCTGACACACCACCAAACTGAACCCAAAAATGCACTTCATCCTACCTTCCATATTATGAATGCTGCAATCCGCACTTGCACCTAACTTTCAGAAACGCACTCACAGAGCACATATTTTACACCCAAAGTGCACGCCATGTGTATTGACATTGCACCCAAAGAGCAGCCCAAAAGAGTGATCACTCGCAGCCAACACGGTGAGCACTTGCCCTTGCACGGAAGTGCATTGTACCAAGCCTCAGCCACGCATCGCTGCCCTTGGAATATAGGCACCGCTGCCAATTTTGAAAAGCAGTTGCACCGGTATCATTAGAAAAATTGGCACCGGTGGTGCCATTTGAAAAATTGGCACTGGTGCCATTAGAAAAATTGGCAACGGTGCCATTAGAAAAATTGGCACCGATGCCATCAGAAAAACTGGCACCGGTGGTGCCATTAGAAAAATTGGCAACGGTGCCATTAGAAAAATTGGCACCGATGCCATCAGAAAAACTGGCACTGGTGGTGCCATTTGAAAAATTGGCACCGGTGACATTAGAAAAATTGGCAATGGTGCCATTAGAAAAATTGGCAATGGTGCCATTAGAAAAATTGGCACCGATGCCATTAGAAAAACTGGGGCATCGGTGGTGCCATTAGAAAAATTGGCAACGGTGCCATTAGAAAAACTGTGACCAGATCCATTAGAAAAATTGGCATCGGTGGTGCCATCAGAAAAATTGGCACCAATGCCATTAGAAAAACTGGTACAGCAGTGGCACCATGGTGCCACCCAACTTTTTGGCACCATGGTGCCAAAATCAGTTTCTACTCCTGTTGCGCTCATCTCTGATCAGCGTTGCCAGATGTGCTATTTTCCGCCAAATTCGGCTATTTTTTGATTTGGTTGGCGGGTAAAATTCACGTTTGGCGGGTGGTGGATTTTTGGCTATTTTCGTAATATTTTGACGGAAAATTTGACGAATTTTTGGAAGATAAGATTAGTGTTTAAAAAGTTGTAAAAATCCATTTAATATAGTATACTGCCCCCAAATTCATTTTTCCAGCTGTGTAGGTTGTATGTACCAGTGCCGGCTGTTTCAGTCCAGTGGAAACCCTCTATTTGCTTAGGTTTCAGTGATCATCTCGATGCACTTGACAGGTCGACGTAGTAGACGCATGCTGGACTGCACTGAATCTACTTACTCAGGAAAAAGATGTGGAAAGTCCTAAGTTGTATAAATACTGATATAATTCTTCCATAGAACATGGTTGAAAGTGATCCTATTAGATTTTACAGCTTCATGGAAAGAATGGGACATTTGTGCACAATTTCGGATAAAAAAGCAAAAAAAGATACTGCAGATCAGGGTCTCCAATCTACAGGTTTCAGGTCAAATTTGGCCCGCGAAACTATTCCAACCAGGTCATGAAGGCATTTCATCCGGCCGCGTAGACATTTTGTCAATAATGAAAAAACAATATATTTACGAAACATTTGTTGATTTGGTAGAATGTAACTTATTTTGAAACAGTTACGTAACGCGAGATGTCTGACCCACGAACTGCTGTGCAGTAGCTCATGTGGCCCTCTGGCAAGAAAGTTTGGAGACTCCTGCTGTGGATCAATGAGTTGTTAACCACTATTTGTACAGGAAGTTTGTGAAATGTTAAATTCTGGACAATGTACTACAAGTTATTCGAAATGAGTCATCAACTTATGCATGCGAGGTCTCTAGCTTATGTTCTGAAACACTCAAATGTTCTTAGTTGCTTCTCGTGCTGATCTTATTAGTAGTGATGGAGCTTCGAGACTTGGTCTCACCGTCTCAGTCTCGAGACTCGCCTCGAGACCCAGTTTTGCGAGTCTCTGTCTCGGTCTCGAAGGTTTCGGTTCACGAGACTTTGAATATTGCAAAGAAATGGTTTATTAGAATGTTTATAATTCAACGATTTTTTGTTTGTTCTATTTGCAGGTAAGAAACAAACAAAACACTTCGGAAAAATGTCAGAAATTTAAAAACAATTCTAGTCAGAAGTGATGACAACATGTTTTAAAAAAATTGCGGCAAAATGCACAAATTTTGAAGTTTCGAGTCTCGGTCTCGAAATTCAAGTCTAGAGCCTCGGAGTTTTTGATTAAGTCTCGGTCTCGTCTCGAAATTTTAACCAGGTCTTGGTGTGTGTCCGGGTAAACGGTTTCAAACCATGGACTCGAAAAGTGCATAGTTATGCCGAGAATGCCTTGTGCAAGTTCTGTTCTGTCGCTGCGAAATCAGAGCACATCGAGCAGATAAATAGACATTATGCTTCTAATAAACACCAGCGTAATGCCGTTTCCCATTATACCATGCGGCAGCATGGTGGCTTGTTAAACTTTGATTTTCAAAAAAGTTCTCACAGCAGTAATCAGTTGTTTCATTTTGCATTTGTAAATACAGGTTGCTTTGTAAATGGCGGATGCTGAAGATACATGTTATACTCTTTACGTGAGGTGTGATAGTATAAGTATCTAGGCTACACCATCTGAAGCCACTGCCTTTACAATTGGTTTTGCAAAGATCGCATGGTTCCTATGCGCCAGAGAGTAACTTTTTGCAGTCCATATAATCGACAAACTGCACTTTTTAGTGTCTTTTAATGTTTTTCGTTAGTTTTCAGATTTGGTTATCTTTGGCTACAGGTTTTTGCGAATTTTGGCTACTTTTGGCTAATATTTTTGTGAAGTTTGGCTATACACCATTTTGAATTCTGGCAACACTGTCTCTGATGGTCATTGTTCATGACCGTGCTTTCATATCTTCGCACAGGCACAGGGTTGCCAGATGGGCCATTTTGCGGCGGCCGTATTTCAAGTTGGTTGGCCGTACGATTTTTGGGTTGGCCGTTTGGCTTTTTTGGCCGTTTTCTAAAGGTCGTTTGGCTGAAAATTTTTTTGTTGGCCGTTTTTGAAAATATGTCTATATTTTGAGGCTGAACTGTCAACAACAACACCTTTTTTGAAAGTCTGGTCCGCTGTGTGTGCGTTTCGCCCTGTGAAGTGAGTTATAAGTGAAAGCGAGGCAGTGTGAGTGTGCGATTGTGCTTGCCGCGTTGTGCAGACCTTCTTGCACTTTGCAAGCCAAGCTGTTGTCGTATATAATATACCTGTTTGCCGATGCATGGCTTATTGTAACAGACCATTAGAGATAGGGTAGGGTTGGCATGGCTTGTGACAACCCATATGGTTGATATCGCGTGTAACCAAACATACTCTTCATATTGTTATCCTAATATTGCTAACGTAACAGCCTGTGTTACTAATCTGTGTTCACAGTTGTTTTTATGTTGCCACTATATGTCTTCAACAAACTCTGTGCTAAATGACAAGTGGTGCTTACACTTCGGCAAATTAAGTTGACCTTTGGAAATTGTTTCTTGAAATTCTTCATTTCCGAATGATCTTGGAAACATTCCATGCCTGTGCTGTAGTTTTTAAATGTGACATTTTGTAGCGGCACACAAAATGAACTAGTTTCTATCTACTAGCTGTGAATCGTTTTTACCTGTGTTTTTTATGAAGTGGGCATTCGTTTAGAACAGCTCTGTCCAACCCAAATGACTTACTGAGTCAAAAATTATTTCACTATCTTAACCAGGACCGCAGATTGAATGACATGTTAATGAGGGCCGGACATTGAATGGCTTACTTTGTTGTTAGCAAACTAAATTTAGCTTAAGCTGATGTACTGAATGCGTTAAAATCCTATCTGTAGTGGTAACAGACGTGATAAAGTGGTACTGAAGATCACCCGCATCAAAAATGTCAAAAACAAGATAATCAATATAAGGGCAGGTTGTCAGTATATAGGAGACTTTTAACTACAGCGAAAATCTAAACTGGGCCGTACAAAACCTTTGACTGGGCCACATGCAGCCCGTGGGCCACGGGTTGGACATTACTGGTTTAGAACCTATGTTCAACTCAAATGGCTTACTGAGCCAAAAAGTATGCCGCTATCTTGACCAGCACCGTATAGTGAGTGACATATTAATGAGGGTCGCACATTTAATGGCTTACTTTTGATAATTAGCAAACTAAATTTAGCTTAACCTAATGCACTGAAAGTGTTCGAATCCAACTGCAATGGTAACAAACGTGATAAAGTGGCTTGGACGTCTACCTGCATCAAATACGTCTAATTCAAAATTATCAAAACAAGGACAGGTTGTCATTATGTATACAAGATGTATTTTTATGTGAATTTGAGTGGTGAGGAGGCAAAATATTAATAAATTTGGCTTTGTCAAGCAAAGGGTTTGGCTCTTTTTTGACCTTTTTTAATGGAGTGTTTGGCTTTTTTCAGCAATTTTGTTGGCCGTTTTTGGCCCTTTTTTACTGAAGGTTTGGCCTTTTGTAAAAAAATTTGTAACCTTGTCACTTGTCTTCGCAGGAACTCTGCAGTTGAAATGCGCAAGTGCTAGGTTAATAGGTTGATTGCTATAATAAAATACTCCATTAGTGGTGTTGTTTACAGCTCTTGAGAAAAGCCCGAAGATTGCTATTGAGATTATCCAGGATTCAGCATGTTTTGGGTTTAATCAAGTCATTTCATGATTTGAGCTTTTTGAACTCACCATCTGGTTGCTTGTGTGCAGGAAAACAAGTGCATGGATAATATTTTGCAATGTTGTTTTTAATGAGGAGACAGGATTTTCATCAATGCAAAAAGTCAAAAAATTCGATGAACGTTTGCATGATGTGCCACTTCAGTTTTGCAGTTACCTAGCCCACTTTCAATTTTTCATCATGTTTTTTTAATGTTAGAAGTGCAAAATTAATGTAGTACAGCATGTGAGAAAATTTTTTTCATTAAGAATTGTACGCCTAACTAACACAGGAGTTTTATGAGCACTGCAGTCAGCTGTTTGAAATATGGTGAAGCTGAATGATTTGTATTGACATATTGGTATAATTTAAAGCAAATATGGGCACACTGGTAGCAAAACGTTTGCATTATTCCACAGAGGTGTGTTGCATTTTGCTTGCTGAAAGTTGTTTACAAAAGTGTCTGTATTTAGCTTAGAAATTGCTCGTAAGGTAAGGTGAGAAGGAAAGGAAAACATTAGGCCATTAAGAGTTCAGTTCAGGGTTCCCATTCACAAAAAAAATCATGTTAAAAAGTACAAAAAATAAATAAATAAACGTCAACACAACACAGATGAAGGTGGGCAAGCAATGGGTGAAGACATCAACATAACACAGATGATGGTGGCCAAGCAATGGATGAAGAATTGAGGCACGCACAGATGAGCAGGTGAGGCAAGCATACAGGTGAAGGAAGCAAGCAGCAATAATGGTTATGAGGCAGAGAGCAAGGCATTTTAATACAACATTTCATTACAAAAACAAGTAGCATGGGCAGAAAACAATGTTTATACATACAAATCGTGAAGAAATGTAAATTTACCCACAGAACATATTGGGGTGGGTTGCATGGATGAGTTGTTCCCAACCAGATGCATGGGGTATGAACAGGTTGCACAGTATTACTAGCAGTAAATATTATTTATTCCAGTAAGTGTTAGGTACATGAAAAACAATGTATGTTCAGTAAATTGGAAAAGTATTTAGTTCTAAGATATAGTTTCACAGAAAGTCACAACTTATCTATGTGAACTAGCTACTTATTTCACAAATGTAACAGGTGTCATGTCATTGACACCGTCGTTCAGCTTTTTATGACTGTGGGCCTGGGAAGTAGGCTGAAGTCAATGTCCGTGAGTCTTGTAGGTGGACATCATTTCGTTTGCCTCGAAATCCTTGTATTGCAGCAAGGGTGCTCCTCAAAAGAGTAAATCTGAGCTTTGTCCTTATGTATGTTAGGACAAGTGCATATGGCTCTCTGCGTTTTTCAGCTATTTTTTCTGCCAGTCTTTTGTTGACTCTGTTGCATTCTGGTGCCATCCTTCCAGTTGTTGTGAAGACAAGGGGATTGAATGAAGATTTCTCTATGTCAATCACTCTTTGGTTGTATTTATCCTTCTTCTCTTTTGTAGTTATATAGCATGGTTTGCGTTTTCTGGAACCCTTACACATTCTTGTTTTAGGCCATATCTTAAGAAGCCGTGGTTAGAATAGTGACATTGAAACAACAGAAATTTTCTCAGTCCGATCCAGTCTTGATCATACAAATAAAAAAAATTGCAGTCCGATCCAGTCCTGATCTGGCCAAAATTGGCTTCAGTCCTGATCTATGCTCATCTCTGGACTGAAGTTGATCTCCATGAAATCTTAAAGTTTTGCATTATTCTATTTGCCTTGAGAAGCTCTCATTGCAGCAAGGGTGCTCCTTCATTAAGCAAACAAATAAAATTAAACTTGATAAAATGGATCAAGCAAAAATAAACACAGAATGACTCAGATAGCATTTAATCAGGACTGCACACATGCCAGGATGCTCATTTATTTTTTATTGATCTTCACAAATGAAAGCTATTAGTGAAACTGTTGGAACTCCTAATACTGTAAGGATTTTTGAGTCATTCCGATAATTTTTAGGTAAGCTTGGCCAGAAAGAAAAACAGTGGGTCCATAAACATTAGTAGTACAACTTCAATTGGTGCGTCATAGCAAATAAATTCCTTAGATGAATTTGATAAAGCGGCTCAAGCAAACAAAAACATAGAATGACAAACACAGAATGAAATGACATTTAAGTCAGGATTGCACAACTGTACATATGCAAGAATACTGGCTGAGTTACTACCAACCGCCACAAATGAAAGCTGTTGGTGAAACTCTTATTGACTTCTGAGTGATTCCTACAAGTCCTTGGGCAAGCTGAGCCAGAACGAAAGCAGCATTAGGTCCATAAACATCAGTTTAATTTCTATTGGTATGGCATACACCACACTAGGTTGAGACATATGATCGTACAGATGTATATTTTTGTGTGATTTTAGCAGCCAGCTGTAAGGCCCTATCTTATCTGCTACATTACTTTGAACAAATGTGGCAGCTACTGTGGCATCCCAAACTCATTTGCAGCCACTTTTGTGTGGATCTGAGGTACTGTAAATTCCATCTGTCTCTTTTCCTTGCTAATGCACTATTGTGGAAGGCTCAAAGATAAAATAAATCATGTGGCTTAAAACCCATTTGATGCGAAAGTTTTCTCTAAATGGTAAAAGGTATAGCCTGCACTTTTTAGGCAAAAGAGCTGTTTGCCCTATTTGACGACTTGACTTTTTTCTACTGTGGCATTTTGTGTCAAACCATTTGTAGCTCCCCACCATGCCACAGCAATTTTTTGTTGGTCTTAGTCAGGAGGTTGCCAGTATTAAAAATTGAAAAGCTTCTCATATGACTGAATGTTATTCTTGAAATGCAAGCAGATCACTTGGGCTCACTGTACACTGTTGACTTTGAAAGCAGTCCATACATTGTTGCATTGTAGAGTATATTGTCTCAAGTTGATCGCATGGTTATTCTTTTTGGTATTGGGAGCTTAACACTTTGAGAGCCAGGTTAATTCAAGCGGTTCGCAAAAAGCAGCTGATTCGAACGTGGCTTTGCGGATGAATATCTCCGCTCCTGTTCGCTCTAGCGACTCAGCGAAAATCTCAA